>Ga0164243_10000108_pt1 | contig 210234 bp, 200 predicted proteins | sample OricompcompostOP_FD_108781 | JGI IMG/M metagenome (GOLD analysis project Ga0164243, IMG submission 108781) | Organic Plus compost microbial communities from Emeryville, California, USA - Original compost - Organic plus compost (OP) | ecosystem: Engineered > Solid waste > Mixed feedstock >... | reverse complement strand
GCCGTATTCGACGCGCTTGACCGTGCCGTTGACGATCTCGCCGATGCGGTCCTTGTATTCGTCGTACTGGCGGTCGCGCTCGGCCTCGCGCACCTTCTGGACGATGACCTGCTTGGCCGACTGGGCGGCGATGCGACCGAAATCCATCGGCGGAAGCTGCTCGGCGATGAAGTCACCGACCTGCGCGTCCGGATTGCGCTCGCGCGCCGAGGACAGCGCGATCTGCGTGGCGTAGTCTTCGACGTTCTCAACGACTTCCATCAAGCGCTGCAACTTCATCTCGCCGGTCTGCGGGTTGATGTCGGCGCGGATGTTGGTCTCCTGGCCGTAGCGCGAGCGCGCAGCCTTCTGGATCGCATCGGCCATGGCGGCGATGACGATTTCCTTGTCGATCGACTTTTCCCGCGCGACCGCATCGGCGATCTGCAGGAGTTCCAGCCTGTTGGCGCTGACTGCCATGTCTTTCTCCCTGAACGGGGCCGCGCGACGCGGCCGCTCAAAAATCCAAATCAGTTCTGTGCCGGAGCCTCTTCGACGCCGGTGTCTTCCTCGTCGTCGTGATGCTTCCTGGCTTCCTTGCGGGCGCGGTTGTCCTTGGACAGCGCGTCGCGGATAAGGTCGTCGGTCAGGATCAGCCGCGCCTCGGCGATGGCGTCCCACGGCACCAGCAGCGTCGGCGCCTCGCCATAGGCCGCCTGGTCGCGGCGGATGGTGACGCCGTCCTCGCCGCTTGCCTCGATCAGGCCGCGGAAGCGCTTGCGGTCGGCGACGAGCGTCGCGGTCTCCATCTTCACCAGATGGCCCGTCCAGGCGGCGAAGTCGGACTTGCGCACCAGCGGCCGGTCGATGCCGGGCGACGAGACCTCCAGATGGTATGCCTTCTCGATCGGATCGTCCACGTCGAGCGCGGGTGAGACGGCGCGGCTGACTTCCTCGCAGCCTTCGACATCCATGGTGCCGTCCTCGCGCTCGGCCATGATCTGCAGCGTCAGGCCGTTCTGGCCCAGCAGCCTGACGCGCACCAGGCGAAAGCCCATGGCGCGCATGACCGGCTCGACGATCATGGCGATGCGCGCATCGATGCCGCTTTCGCGGATGATGCGGTCGTCCTCAGCATTCGGATTCGGCGTCGCCGTCACTGCAACCAGGTCTCCCGAGGTCGGCGGGTAATAAAAAAGAGCGGGACCGGGTGGACCCACTCTTCGTCATACCGACCAAGAATTTGATGCCGATATAGACGATCATGCTCACCGATTCAAGCCTCGGCGAAAGCGGGCCGCCGAAACCTGCGCGAAGCCTTGCGCCCGACGCACGGCCGGTGTGCGCAAACGGCGGTTTTGGCCGCGCTTCCCCGTCCCTATTTATGTTGCAGCGCACACATCTTGTTGCAATGCAGAATCACGAAAGGCCAATATCATGAAGAAGCGGGCGAGATTTTCGGCAATCGGCAATTTCCTCTCCGTGTTCGACAGCGCCGTTTCCGTGTCGGCGGCGGTCGAAGCAGGCCGTCGGCCCAAGGCCAGCGACCTGCATACGCTGGGCATAGCACCGACCGCCTTCGACAACATGCGACTTCGCTGAAACCACCACAGGCCGGCGGCTTTCCCGCTGCCGGGCCACACATGCCCCCGAAGACCTCCGCGCCGCGAAAGCGCGCCTGCGGGAAATCTCAGTCGTCGTCGCCGCTCATCGCGGCCAGCACCTTGCCCTGCCCGCGATAGCGCAGGTAGATCGGCAACAGCACGGCTCCGGCCGCAAGCGCCCACAGCACGACGGCGATCCAGGAATGGAACAGCGCGGTGGGGTCGCCCTGGCTGATGGCCAGCGCGCGGCGCAACTGCTGCTCGGCCAGCGGGCCGAGGATCAGCCCGACGACCACCGGCGCGATCGGATAGCCGAACAGCCGCATCATGTAGCCCAGCAGGCCGAAGACAAGCAGCATCGCCAGTTCGAAGCTCGAGGGATTGGCGCCGATCGTGCCGAGCGTGGCGAACAGCAGGATGCCCGCGTAGAGCCACGGCTTGGGCACTTCCAGCAGCTTGATCCACAGACCGACCATCGGCAGGTTGAGCACCAGAAGCATGAAGTTGGCGACGAGCAGGCTGGCGATCAGTCCCCAGACCAGCGAGGCGTTGTTGACGAACAGCAGCGGCCCGGGCTGGAGGCCGAACTGCTGGAAACCGGCCAGCATGATGGCGGCGGTGGCCGATGTCGGCAGGCCGAGCGTCAGGAGCGGCACCAGGGTGCCGGCGGCGGAGGCGTTATTGGCCGCTTCCGGGCCTGCGACGCCCTCGATGGCGCCGTTGCCGAACTCCTCGGGATGCTTGCTGAGCCGCTTTTCCGCAGCGTAGGAGAAAAACGTGCCGATCTCGGCGCCGCCGGCGGGCATGGCGCCGATCGGGAAACCGATGATCGTCCCGCGCAGCCAGGCCTTCCAGGAGCGCGCCCAGTCCTGCGCCGTCATCATCGCCGAGCCGCGGACCTTCTCGACCGAGCCGGGGCCGGATTCGCCCTGCCCGGCGACGTAGAGCGTCTCGCCGATGGCGAACATGGCGACGGCCAGTGTCGTCACCTCGACGCCGTCGAGCAGATCGGGGATTCCGAACGTCAGGCGCGCCTGTCCTGTCTGGAGGTCGATGCCGATCAGGCCGAGCGTCAGGCCGACGAACAGCGCGCTGAGGCCGCGCAGCGCCGAATCGCCGAAGGCCGCCGACACGGTGACGAAGGCCAGCACCATCAGCGCGAAATATTCCGCCGGCCCGAAGGACAGCGCGAACTTCACGATCCAGGGGGCGATGAAGGCGAGCGCGACGGTGGCGATCAGCCCGGCGACGAAGGAGCCTATCGCCGCAGTGGCGAGCGCCGGCCCGCCCCGGCCCGCCCTCGCCATCTTGTTGCCTTCCAGCGCCGTGACGATCGACGCGCTTTCGCCAGGCGTGTTCAGCAGGATCGAGGTCGTCGATCCGCCGTACATGCCGCCGTAGTAGATGCCGGCGAACATGATCAGCGATCCGCCGGGATCGAGCTTGTAGGTCACCGGCAGCAGCAGCGCGACGGTGGTGGCCGGGCCGATGCCGGGCAGCACGCCGACGGCGGTTCCGAGCGTCACGCCGATCGCCGCGTAAAGCAGGTTCAGCGGCTGCAGCGCCGTCAGAAATCCCGCTCCCAAAAGGGCAAATGTATCCACCCCGGCCCCTCCCCTCTTTCAGCTAAATCAGACGCTCGATCGGGCCGGCCGGCAGGGACAGTTGCAGCCCCTTGGCGAACAGCACCCAGATGGCCAGCGACAGGACGATGCCGATGGGGATCGTCTTCCACAGCGGACCGCGACCGAAGCCGCGGGCCGTGGCCGCGAACAGCAGCCCCGTGCCGATCGAGAAGCCGACCGGCTTCAGCAGGATCATCTGGGCGAGCAGCCCGCCGACGATCCAGAGCACCGGCGGCAGGCTTTGCGGCTCCCGTTCGGGAAACTCGCCCCGCCAGGCGGCAATTGCGGTCCAGACAGCCAGCGCGAACAGGCAGATCGCCACGACGTAGGGGACGGTCGCCGGCCCGACGCGCGCATAGCCTGCGGCGCCCGACATGGTCGAGGTGCTCCACGCCATGACGATCGAAACGACGGCCAGCCCCAGGGCAATGGCAAGCGCCGCCCGATCCGGGCGGCGCGTGGAGCCGTCGCTCTCGCTCATTTCACCAGGCCGATGTCTTTGAGGATCGTCTCGGTAGCTTCGGTGTCCTTCTTCAGCTCGGCATCGAATTCATCGCCGGCCAGGTACGTGTCGGCCCAGCCCTTGTCGGCGAGCGTCTTCTGCCATGTCGCCGACTTCGCCATCTTCTCGATATCGGCGCTGACGGCCGCCTTCTGCTCGGGCGTCAGGTCCGGTCCGGCCGCGACCATGCGCCAGTTCTGGATCGAGACGTCGGTGCCCGCTTCCTTGAAGGTCGGGGCGTCGATGCCGTCGATCCTGGCGTCCGACGAGATGCCGAGCAGGCGCAGCTGGCCGGCCTTGACCTGCGATTCGAACTCGCTGTAGCCGGAAATGCCGGCCGTCACCTGTCCGCCGAGGATCGCCGCGAGCGCCTCGCCGCCGCCGGAAAAGGCGATATAGTTGATCTTGGTCGGATCCACGCCGGAGGCCTTCGCGATCAGACCGACGGTGATGTGGTCGGTGCCGCCAGCCGAACCGCCGCCCCAGGCCACGGCGCCCGGATCGGCCTTCAGCTTCTCGACCAGGCCCTGCAGGTCCTTGATGTCGGAATTCGCAGGCACCACGATCGCCTCGTATTCGCCGGTCAGGCGCGCGATCGGCGTGACCTGGTCGAGGGTGACGGGGGAATTGTTGGTCAGCAGCGCGCCCAGCATCACATAGCCGCTGACGATCAGTTGCGAGGGGTCGCCCTTCGCCTGGTTGACGAACTGCGCCAGGCCGATCGCACCGCCGGCTCCGGGCACGTTGGTGACCTGCACGTTGCCGGAAATCTTCTCGTCCTGCAGGGTCGCCTGCATCGACCGCGCGGTCTGATCCCAGCCGCCGCCCGGCGCCGCCGGCGCCATGATCTTGTAGTCCGCGGCAAGGGCATGGCCCGTCGCCAGCCCCGTTGCCAGCAACGTCAATCCGGCGAACGCCGACAATAGTTTACGCATTGAATTCTCTCCCTTGAAAAAGACGAAAACCAAATCATCCGCCGCCTCTGCCGGACCGCTCCCTCGGCAATCCGTCGTTTCGCGTCCGCACGCAAACATTCGGCGCATGGGCAGATAAGCTTTGGCGGCGGGACCTTGTCAACCGCGTAACGGTTCTATCGCCGGATGAAGGTCAGATAGGCGGGACGGCGGCCTTCGCGCAGGGCCTTGGCCTCGTAGCGCGTTCCCGGCCAGCCGGGATAAGGCTCGTTCCAGTCAACGGCCTCGCCTGCCCGCCAGGAAAACGCATCATGGCGACGACAGGCAAGCAGCGTCCAGTTGACGTAGCTGTCGATGTCGGAGGCGAAACAGAATTTTCCGCCGGGCTTCAGCACGCGGGCGAAGCGGTCGAGATTGGCGGGACCGACGAAACGGCGCTTCCAGTGCCGCTTCTTCGGCCACGGGTCGGGATAGAGCAGGTCGATCCAGTCGATCGACGCCGGCGGCAGCCAGTCCAGCAGTCGCGTGGCGTCGTCGTGATAGACCCTGGCGTTGTCGAGCGGCTGGCGCGCCAGCGCGGCCATCGTCTTGGCCATGCCGTTGACGAAAGGCTCGACGCCGATGAAGCCGGTCTGCGGATGCGCCGAGGCTTCATGAAGGAAGTGCTCGCCGCCGCCGAAGCCGATCTCCAGGCGAACGGTCGAAACGGGCGCGGTGAAGAGCACGCCGGGATCGGCCGGAGCCGGCTGGCCGAGGTCGACGGCGTAGCGCGCCAGTCCCGCCTCCAGCGCCTGTGCCTGGCCCGGCCGCAACGGCTTGCCGCGCCGGCGGCCGAAAAAGGCCTCGCTGGCGCGGCTCGGATGCTCTTGCGCTGGCGAGGCCATTTTTCCGGTCAGGCGGCGAGCGCCTGCTCGCGCGTGACGGCTTCCTTGAGGGCCTTGACCAGATCGGTCTTCTCCCAGGAGAACGAGCCGTCGCGGCCGGGCTTGCGGCCGAAATGGCCGTAGGACGAAGTCCGCGCGTAGATCGGCTTGTTGAGGTCGAGATGCTTGCGGATGCCGCTGGGCGACAGATCCATCACCTCGCGCAGGGCCTTTTCCAGCACCGCTTCGTCGACTTTGCCGGTGCCGTAGAGGTCGACATAGATCGACAGAGGCTGGGCGACGCCGATGGCGTAGGAAAGCTGGATCGAGCAGCGATCGGCCAGCTTGGCCGCGACCACGTTCTTGGCGAGGTAGCGCGCCGCATAGGCCGCCGACCGGTCGACCTTGGTGGTGTCCTTGCCGGAGAAGGCGCCGCCGCCATGCGGGGCCGCGCCGCCGTAGGTGTCGACGATGATCTTGCGGCCGGTGAGGCCGGTGTCGCCGTCGGGGCCGCCAACCACGAACTTGCCGGTCGGGTTGATGTACCAGTTGCAGTCATGAGCGATCCTGAGATCGCCGAGCGCCTCGCGGATGTAGGGCTCGACGACCTGACGGACCTTCTTCGAATCCCAGCTTCCATCGAGATGCTGGGTCGACAGGACAATCTGCGTGACCTCCACCGCCTTGCCGTTCTCATAGCGGACGGTGACCTGGCTCTTGGCGTCGGGGCCGAGCTTGCCGACCTCGCCCTTGCCCTCGTGACGGGCGGCGGCGAGCAGTTCGAGAATCTTGTGGCTGTAGTAGATCGGCGCCGGCATCAGGTCGGGCGTCTCGGTGCAGGCGTAGCCGAACATGATGCCCTGGTCGCCAGCGCCTTCCTCGCCCTGGCGGTCGGAGGCGTTGTCGACGCCCTGCGCGATATCGGCCGACTGCGGATGCAGGAGCACGTCGATCTTGGCGGTCTTCCAGTGGAAGCCGTCCTGCTCGTAGCCGATGGCCTTGATCGCCTTGCGGGCAGCCGATTTGAACTTGGCGGGATTGATGACCTTGTTGCCCTTCTTGTCGGTCTTGAAGAGCGTTTCGGGAATGCGTACCTCGCCGGCGATGACGACGCGGTTGGTGGTGGCGAGGGTCTCGCAGGCGACACGAACGTCGCGCGGATCCATTCCGGTTTTCCTGGCTTCGCGATAGACCAGATCGACGATCTCGTCGGAGATGCGGTCACAGACTTTGTCGGGATGTCCCTCGGAGACGGATTCCGAGGTGAAGAGATAGTTTTGCCGCGTCACGGGTGTCCCCACTTGAAAGAGGCCGGCGGGCTGCCGGCCAAGGCGGGGCACGTGTTACCGGGCCGGGCCACGCCTCGTCAAGACGAATGGCCCGGCTGGCTCAAGCGTTCGGCATGCAAAATGCGTAACGGGATGACACAGGCCGTGCCGGCGCCGCCGGCATTCGGCCGGCAGCGCCAGGAGGCGGCGCTCAGTCCGGTTCGTCGTCGGAAAGCGACTTCACGAGGTCGACGATACGGCGGCGCACCTTCGGATCGGCGATCCTGTAGAAGGCGCGATTGAGCTGCAGCCCCTCCGGCGTCGAGCAGAATTCGACCGCGAAGGCGGTGGGCGATTCTTCGGCAAAGCCGCCGGCGGCGGTGTCCTGTCCCGGCGCATCCTCGAAGAAGAAGGCGACAGGCACGCCCAGGATGGAAGCGATCGCCTGAAGCCGGCTTGCGCCGACCCTGTTCGTGCCTTTCTCGTATTTCTGGACCTGCTGGAATGTGATACCGAGATTCTCGCCCAGTTTTTCCTGGCTCATCCCCAGCATGTTGCGGCGTAGCCGGATCCGGCTGCCCACATGCGTGTCGATAGGGTTAGGCTTCTTCTTGTTTTCTTCTACCATTTTTTCCCTCGCCGAATTTGTCTCCGGCTGTGTGTTCTTTTCATGCATTCATGGGCGCGCGGCGGTTCCACGAGCCCATGAATCGACCGACTTCGAGAGAAACCAGACACTACAGTATGAGTTTCTAATATACCCCCTGTCAATTCAGCGGTAGCCGCTGCCTTACATTTAGAGCAACTGCCGCAAGGGCAAGGACGAGCAATAGAACAAACCCGTTAATACGGCGTTGGTCAGCCGAGACGACCCATTGCCGCACGACGGGCACGCGCACATCCAGAATGCCTTTCGCATCGATCGCCAGGGCATCGACGATCCTGCCGCGCGGATCCACCACCGCCGATATGCCGGTGTTGGCCGCCCGCAGAAGCGGTATGCCGTTTTCGACGGCACGGACCTGGGCTTGCCTGAAATGCTGGTAAGGCCCCGGCGTGTCCCCGAACCACGCATCGTTGGTGACGTTTACAATAAGCTCGCCTGACGTAACGTCAACTGCCACCAGTCGCGGAAAGATCACCTCGTAGCAGATGAAGGGCACGGCCTTGACGCCGCCCGGAACGGTGATCGCGTGGCGCGCCGCGCCGGCCGAGAAATCCATCGGGCCGGCGACGAACTGCTCGATGCCGAGCCGCTCGAGAAGTCCTGAAAGCGGCAGGTATTCGCCGAACGGCACCAGATGGACCTTGTCGACCGCATCGACGATCTGGCCGGTGTCGTCGATGGCCACCACAGAATTGTAGTAGCGGTCCTCTGCCCCCGTCCCGCTCTCCTCGCGCACGGCGCCGGCCAGCAGCAACTGGCCGGGCTTCAGCATGTCGCCGAGCGCCGTCAGCGCGTCGGGGCGCTCGTTGAACAGGAAAGGCACCGACGTTTCCGGCCACAGGATGAGCTGCGGCTCGGCATGGGTGAGATCCGGTTTCTGCGCCGAAAGCGTCAGCATGGTCTTGAAGATCCGGTCGCGCACCGCGGCGTCCCACTTCTCCGACAGGTCGACCGACGGCTGGACGATGCGGACGTCGAGGCTGCGGGACGCCGCCGGCTCGGGCTGCGTAAGCCGGAACCAACCAAAGCCGATATCGGCGCAGATCAGAACGACGAAGAGGACGATACCGAGGCGCAGGTGACGCCGCCCCGCCAGCAGGGCCGGCAGGGCGAAGACGAAGACGGCCAGCACGTTCATGCCGACCATGCCGATCACCGACACGCCCTGCATGAGCAGCGGTACGGGCATCACGGCATAGCCGACCTCATTCCAGGGAAAGCCGGTGAAAAGGAAGCCGCGCAGCCATTCGGCGACACCGAAGCCGAAGGCGAGTGCGGCGATCCTGCCGATGTCGCTGCTCCAGAACAGGCGCGCCAGCGCCGTGGCGACGGCGTAGAAGAAGGCCAGCACCAGCGGGATGCCGACGACGGCGAGTGGCAAGGCCCAGGCGAACTCGTCTGCCTCGACCAGCAGCGCGGAGCCTATCCACCATAGGCCCGCCAGAAAGTAACCGAAGCCGAACCACCAGCCGACCGCGAAGGCGGGACGCAGGCGCCTCAGCCGTCCGGCGGACGCATCGCCGGTGGCGCCGTCGAGCAGCCACACCAGCACCGGGAACGAGACGAACCCGACAGCCGGAAAATCGTAAGGCGCCTGCGCCAGGACCAGCAGGGCGCCGGCAAGGAACGCCGCGAGGGACCGGCGCCAGCCCCACAACAGAATTATCCGGCCGGCAAGGCGCTGCATGAAGCCGTCCCAAGGTCCCGCGAATCACCGCCTGATTTGTATCAGCCGGCGCGCCGCCCCCAAACCACGCCGACATGCCGATCCCCGACTTTCGCGCTCAATTTTCGCGGAGCGGCTGGTCAAGCGGTCTCCTGAGGAAAGCGTCCTGCCGGTTCGTGCTTGGTCAGGCGTGGCCGACGGAGGAAACATTCGGTGCGGTCCCGTCCGCCTTGAGCCGCTCGCGGGCGACCGCCACGCTCGGCGCGAAAACGGCCGGGTCGCTGCCGAGGCCGTGGGTGGCCAGCATGTGCTCGACCTGCTGGGAGGCGCCGGCGATGACGAAGCGCACGCCTTCGCGCGCGGCTTTCCTGGCCACGCCCTCGATCACGTTAGCGGCGGTCGAATCGATAAACGGCACGCCCGAGCAATCGAGCACGAAATTGTGCCGCCGGTCGGCGATGCGGTCCAGCACATTCGCCAGGGTCGCCGCCGCGCCGAAGAAGAAGGCGCCGGAGATGCGATAGACCACCGTATCCGGGTCGGCGGCGCTGGCCGGATCGTAGGCGGCGCGCGCGCCGCCGGCGCCGTCACTGTCGTCGTCGGCGCGGTCCTCGGCGACCGGCGGCACATGCGTCTCGACCGCCACCTCGCGCGCCATGCGGCCGATGAACAGCAGCGCGCCCAGCGCGAAGCCGACCACGATGCCGGTCGTCAGGTCGCGGAAGATGACCAGCGCGAAGGTCGCCAGCAGAACCAGCGCATCGCCGCGCGACGATTTCACCAGCGCGGCCACCGCCGGCTTTTCGACCATGTTCCACGCAACGGTCGCCAGCACGCCGGCCAGCGCGGCCAGCGGGATGTAGCTGGCGAGCGGGGCGGCGACCAGCATGAACAGCAGGATGAACAGGGAATGGAAGATGCCGGACGCCGGGCCGTGCGCGCCGGCGCGGATGTTGGTCGCGGTGCGCGCGATCAGGCCGGTCACGCAGATGCCGCCGAACAGCGACGAACCGATATTGGCGACGCCCTGCGCCACCAGTTCGCAGTTCGAGCGGTGGCGGCGGCCGGTCATGCCGTCGGCAACGACCGCCGACAGCAGCGACTCGATGGCGGCCAGCAGCGCGAAGGAGAATGCGTCGGGAAGAACGGCGACCGCCTTGTCGAGGCTCAACGCCGGCAACGCCGGCTCGGGAAGGCTGCGCGGGATGCCGCCGAACTGGCTGCCGATGGTCTGGACGGGAAGATGGAGGATGGCCGCCGCCAGCGACGCCACCGCGACCGCGATGAGCAGGCCCGGCCATGTCGGCCGCCATCGCTTGAGGCCGACGATGATGGCCACGGTCAGCACGGCCAGCATGATCGCCGCCGGATTGGCCGTGCCGGCCGCGCCCGTCAACGCTTCCAGTTTCGGCACGAGATCGGCCGGCTCCTTGCCGGGCAACGTCAGGCCGAACAGGTCGTGCAGCTGGCTGGCGAAGATGATGACGGCGATGCCGGCGGTGAAGCCCACGGTAACGGGATAGGGAATGAACTTCACATAGGTCCCGAGCCGCAGATAACCGGCGGCGATCAGGAACACGCCGGCCATGAGCGTGGCCAGCAGAAGCCCGTCGAGGCCGTGGCGGTCAGCCGTCGAGGCCACCAGCACGATGAAGGCGCCGGCCGGCCCGCCGATCTGGAAGCGGCTGCCGCCGAGCGCACCGACCAGGAAACCGCCGATGATGGAGGTGTAGAGGCCGCGCGCCGGGTCGACGTGCGAGGCGATGGCGATGGCCATGGAAAGCGGCAGCGCCACGATGGCGACGGTCAGCCCGGCGATGAGATCGGCCCGCAATTGCGCCGCGCCGTAGCCTTCGCGCAGCACCGTCACCAGCTTCGGGGTGAACAGCTCCGCGAAGGTCGCGCGCGCCTGACCCGTTGGTACTTGTCCTGTTGGTGCCTGGCCTGTTGCCGCCTGCCCGCTTCGCGCCTGACTGATATCGCTCATCGCCTGCCTTCCGGACCGATGGCGGCGGGATCGTCGGCTGAAGCCTGCTGCGGCTGGAGGTCGGCGGTCGCCGTCGCGACTGGGACGCCGACTCGAAACGGAAATGCCGTTACGCGCTGCCCTTGAGCCGCACGCCGCGTCCGCCGCGCTCGCTGGACTGGTTCTCGCCGATGAGTTCCACCCCGGCCTCGTCGAGTGCCTGAATGACCTTCACCAGCGTATCGACCACGCCCCGCACCACGCCTTCGCTCGCCTCCATCCGCTGGATGGTCGGCAAGGACACGCCGGCGCGCTCGGCGAGCGTTTTCTGGTCGATGCCAGCCAGCGCCCTGGCGGCGCGCATCTGCGCAGCCGTGATCACCGGTCAGCACTCCCGTTTGAGTCTGCAAGATCAATGTATATTGTTGTCATAGTGATGTGTCAAACATTAGTATCGATAAACAAAACCTGACTAGTCCTCTTCCTCGGCGACGATGCGCCCACGCTGCAGGAATCGGGCCGCCAGCCAACACAGCAAAGCCCAGACGAGGCCGGCACACCAGCCGGCCAGCACGTCCGACGGCCAGTGGACGCCGAGATAGACCCGGCTGACGCCCACCATCAACGTCACCAGGATCGCCAGCGACAGTACGTAAATCCGCGTGACGCGGCCGCGCAGGAAGCGGGCAGCAAGCACTCCGAGGGTCAGGTAGGTCACCGTCGACAGCATCGCATGGCCGCTGGGAAAGGACATGGATGTCTCCGTCGCCAGATGCGACACGAGTTCGGGGCGCGGCCGGCTGACGCTGAATTTCAGCAGGCTGGAAATACCCTGGCCCAAAGCGACCGCGAGGAAGATGAACAGCGCGGTGCGTGCCTGTGCCGCCAGAAGGAAATAGATCACGGTCGCCGCGACGATGAGGACAAGCACGCTGACGCTGCCCAGCGCTGTGATGTCGCGCACCGCGCCTTCGAGCCAGGGAGGGCCGATCGGGATGTCGGGGTGACCCGGCTGACGGAAGGCGAGCAGGATACGCGTATCGAAATCATCCGGTGCGGACGCCAAAGCCACGTCCATCAGCCCGACCAGCGCCCACAGGCCCGCGGCGATCGCCAGGCAGGCCAGGAGGATGTCAAGCTCGATCCAGCGCGGCAGCCACGCTCCGCTTTTCGAGGGCGGCGTTTCGGGGTCGGAGGGTGTCGTCATCGTCCCTGAAGATAGGGGCCGAGCGTGATCAGCGCTACCGCCGCGATCGCCAAGACGACGCCGGCGCCCTGCAGCGCACCTATGCGCTCACTGTAGAAGGCAATCGCCACGATATTGACGGCGACGAGCTGGATGACCGCCGAGAGGCTGAAGGAGATCGACATGCCGAACTCGCGGATCAGCCGCAGCATCACGAGATTGCCAAGCGAATAGAGCGCCAGCGTCAGCACGATCTTGCCGAAGCTCGGCGACAGGCCCCATTGCTTGGCAGCGGTCGCGGCCAGCAGGAAGATGACGGTCGAGACAACAAGCTGCGCCAGCCCGAACAGACTCACGGAAGTGCCCTCCAGGCATGCCCGCCGACAGCGGAACCGGCTCAGGGACCGGGGCATGCGCGAAACCAGAATGACTGAAGCGTACAGGCCGATTTTGAAAGCGCGCGACGCGCCTCGGAAAACCGCCCTATCGCCACGCTTCTTTCCGAACCCGCGTCCACGGTCAAGAGGGTGCGGTGCGGATGTCGCCTGGAAAGCCCCGCGAAAGTCTGGTCCGATAGAGGTGAGCGCCCTATTTCGCTATCACGCGTTTCGGTATCGGAGCCGAAAGATGCCAAAGCCCATCCATGACAGGGGCCTTTTGAGGCCGGTCGACGTATCGCGCCTCCAAAGCGTCTTCGACGAGGTCTGCAGTCGCCGCAACATCGTTCCCGAGACCGAAGAGGCGCGCGAAGTGGCGCTGACGCTGCTGGCGCTCTACGAGGGCGGCATGACCGACAAGGCCATGCTGATTTCCGCGCTCGCCTTCAGGCGCCCCGAGCAGAATTCGGCCTGAGAGCCGGGTGTCGTCCGGGAGTCAGGTGCGCAGCCTGTAGCCGGTCCTGAATATCCAGGCGATGACCGCCACGCACGCAAGCAGGAACACCACCGTCATGCCGAGGCTGACGGAGACCGACACGTCGGAAATGCCGAAGAACGCCCAGCGGAACCCGCTGACCAGATAGACGACCGGATTGAAGAGCGTGATCGTGCGCCAGACGCCGGGCAGCATGTCGATCGAGTAGAACGACCCGCCGAGGAAGGTCAGCGGCGTCACGATCAGCAGCGGCACGAGCTGCAACTGCTCGAAGCTCGCGGCCCATATGCCGATGATGAAGCCAAACAGCGAGAAGGTGACGGCCGTCAGGACGAGGAAAACCAGCATCCAGACCGGATGCTGGATATGCAGGTCGACGAACAGCGCAGCGGTGGCCAGGATGATGAGGCCGATCGCAACCGACTTGGTGGCGGCGGCGCCGACATAGGCCACCACGATCTCCAGATAGGAAATCGGCGCCGACAGGATCTCGAAGATGGTGCCGACGAATTTCGGGAAATAGATGCCGAAGGACGCATTCGAGATCGACTGCGTCAGCAGCGACAGCATGATCAGGCCCGGCACGATGAAGGCGCCGTAGCTGATGCCGTTGATCTCGGAAATGCGCGAGCCGATGGCCGCGCCGAAGACCACGAAATAGAGCGATGTCGAGATGACGGGCGACACGACGCTTTGCAGGATGGTGCGCAGCGTGCGCATCATCTCGACCTTGTAGATCGCCCATATTGCCTGACGGTTCATGGCTCTTTTCTCACCAGCGAGACGAAGATTTCTTCCAGCGAACTTGCCTTGGTGTCGATGTCGCGGAACTGAACGCCGGCCGCCTCCAGGTCGCGCAGCAGCGAGGCGACGCCCGGCCGGTCCGCCTGATTGTCGTAGGTGTAGGTGAGCGCGTCGCCGCCGGGCGAAAGCTCCAACCCGTACTGCGAAAGCTGTTCCGGTATCGTATCGAGCGCCGAGCGCAGTCCGACCACGAGTTGCTTGCGGCCGAGCTTGCGCATCAGCTCGGTCTTTTCCTCCACCAGCACGATCTCGCCCTTGTTGATGACGCCGACCCGGTCGGCCATCTCCTCGGCTTCCTCGATATAGTGGGTGGTGAGGATGATGGTGACGCCGCTGTCGCGCAGCCGGCGAACCAGCGCCCACATGTCCTTGCGCAATTCGACGTCGACGCCGGCGGTCGGCTCGTCGAGGAACAGGATCTTCGGCTCGTGCGCCAGCGCCTTGCCGATCATGACGCGGCGCTTCATGCCGCCGGACAGGGTGATGATCTTGGAATCGCGCTTGTCCCAAAGCGACAGGTCCTTCAGCACCTGCTCGACGAAGGCGGGATTGGCCGGCTTGCCGAACAGGCCGCGGCTGAAGGAAAGCGCGTTCCTGACCGTCTCGAAGGATTCGACGGTGAGTTCCTGCGGCACCAACCCGATCAGGCCGCGCGCCGCGCGGTAGTCGCTCGATATGTCGTGGCCGTCCACCGTGACGGTCCCGCCCGAACGGTTGACGATGCCGCAGACGATCGAGATCAGCGTCGTCTTGCCGGCGCCATTGGGACCGAGCAGCGCGAAGATCTCGCCGCGCCTGATGTCGAGGTTGATGTCCTTGAGGGCCGTGAAGCCGGTGGCGTAGGTTTTCGAGACGCCGGAAATGGAGATGACGGAAGACATGGGACGAAAGGGCTTTTTGAAAAAGGGGAATGCCTTGTGCCGCTGAATGTCGGTCGGCACAACCCGGTTTCAATGCCCTTCCTGACATATCTCGCCAGTCCTGCCCATCCGGGCAGGAAGACCATACCGGTCGCTCCGGATCGCGTCTATCTACTGCTTCGGCGCCTGCGGCCTGACCTGGCCGGGCTTGATGATCGGCGTCTTGCCCTGGTCCGGGGCCGGCTCGGTCATGCCCTCGTCGCCCGTCGGCGGTGGCTTGAGGACGCCGTTGCACGGGTCGAGTTTCCCGCTCAGGCCGCCGGAGCGGTTGCCCTGCCCCGCTGACGCGCCAGCACCGCCATTGTCGTTGCCGGTGTTGGTGTTCGCATCCGGTTCGGCCTGGCACGGCGAAGCGGGCGCGGGTTGCGAACCGGTGCCCGTCTGGGCGCCGGCCGTCTGCGCCGAAAACAGGAGCACCGGAACCGCAAGCATGACGATCGGTCTCATGGTCGCCTCCATCGAATGACTGTCATCCTGGTCAAGACGGCCCGACCGGTTTGGTTCCGCGCCAGGCGCCGTCCATGATGCCGCAGCGGGGAACGAACAGGCGGCGGCGTAGTTGAAAGGGATCACGCGAGCGAAGGAAATTTCCATGGGACCTTTGAGAAAGCGGGTCGATCGCGACCGTTTCGACAGGGACAGGCCGCGCGGCGACCGGTCCGGCATCGAGGCAGGCATCGAGGACGATGCGCCCGAAATGACCGATCAGGACTGGGAAAGCCTTGAAGGCGCGGCGCCCGATGACGAAATGACGGAAGGTGACGGCGACGCGGGCGACGGCATCGAAAGCGCGGTGCGGTCCGGCATCGAGGTTGACGGCGACCTTCCAGAGGAGGACGACGACAATCCCGACCAGGACAGCGACGAGGCCCTGCCCGACGACGACGAGGAACAGGCCCTGCGCCGCGACATGTCCGGCATCGGCACGCGCTACGAGCCGGAATGAAGAGACATCCGATCCAATTTCCGTGAAGACCATATGAGGGAAAACATGCTCAAGATCGTATCCGCCGCCGGCGTCGCTTCCATGCTTCTCGCCGGAACCGCGTTTGCGCAGGATGCCTCGCGCTTCCCGCCGCCGAACGCCAAGAAGCTGTCGGAAATCATCGCCAAGGTCGAGAAGCGGCCCGACTTCCGCTACATCCACGAGGTCGAGTGGGACGACGGCGGCTATGAGGTGACCTACTACACCACCGACAACGCCAAGGTGGAAATCAAGTTCGATCCCGTCAGCGCCGAGCCGCAGAGCCTGCGATAGCGCAGGGGTCGCGCTGAGGCTGCCTTTCACAGCAGCCGGTGCTACACGCAGGGTCGGCACTTCACGCAGGATTGTGGAACGAGAGGCTGCGGACGCGGGAGAAGTCTGCCAGAATTACCGGATGGACGCTTCGACCGAACAGGCGCAGCACGCGCTTCTCAGCGATCTCCAGCGCCTCTCGCTCGACTATTTCGCCAAGGAAGCCAATCCGCAGAACGGACTGGTGGCCGATCGCACGGCGCCGGGCGCCCCGGCCTCGATCGCCGCGACTGGGCTTGCGCTGACCGCCTATCCGGTCGGCGTTGCGCGCGGCTTCATGAGCCGCGCCGACGCGGTCGCCCGCACGCTGGCCACGCTGCGCTTCTTCCGCGACGCGCCGCATGGCCCCGAGCCCGACGCCACCGGCCATAAGGGCTTCTACTACCACTTCCTCGACATGCAGACGGGGAAACGGGTCTGGAAGTGCGAGCTTTCCACCGTCGATACCGCCCTGCTCCTCGCCGGCGTGCTCGCCGCCGCCGCCTATTTCCGCGAGCACGATCCGGACGAAGCCGAAATCCGGCGGATCGCGGACGAGCTCTATCGCCGCGCCGACTGGCGCTGGGCGCAGAACGGCGGTGCCATGGTCACGCATGGCTGGCGGCCCGAAAGGGGCTTTTTGCGCTATCGCTGGCAGGGCTACGACGAGGCGCTGATCCTCTATGTGCTGGGCCTCGGCTCGCCGACCCATCCGTTGCCGCAGGAGAGCTACCAGGCGTGGCTGTCGGGCTACCGTTGGAAACGCGTCTATGGGCGCGAGTTCCTTTACGCCGGCCCCCTCTTCATCCACCAGCTCTCGCATATCTGGATCGATTTCCGCGGCATCCGCGATGCCTTCATGCGCGCGCACGGCAGCGACTATTTCGAAAACAGCCGCACGGCCACCTATGTCCAGCGCGACTATGCGATCCGCAACCCGCGCGGCTTTGCCGGCTATGGTGAAAATTGCTGGGGCATCAGCGCCAGCGACGGACCGGGACCGTTGAAACGCCGGATCGCGGGGCGCGAGCGCACCTTCTCAGGCTATCTGGCGCGCGGCGTTCCCCACGGCCCCGACGACGGCACGCTGTCGCCCTGGGCGACCGCCGCCTCGCTGCCCTTCGCGCCGGAGATCGTGGTGCCGGCACTGCAACATTTCCACGCGCTCGACCTCAAGGACGACAATCCCTACGGCTTCACGTCGAGCTTCAACCCGACGCTGCCGGCCGCCGACGGCCATCGCCGCGGCTGGGTGGCGCCCGACCATATCGGCATCAACCAGGGGCCGATGGCGCTGATGATCGAGAACCACCGCTCCGACTTCCTGTGGACGCTGATGCGGTCCTGCCCGCACGTCGTCCGGGGCCTGCGCCGCGCCGGCTTTTCCGGCGGCTGGCTGGACTGACCACGACCTTGCCCTCTCCCGGCGTTGCGCTAGACTTTCGGCGTTGATTCCGGCGTGGCCCGCGCCGCCTCCCTCCATCGGGAAGTGCCTGACGCACGGGGCGATCCGAACTCTCGACCAACTGTTTGAGCTCGAAGCATGAGGAGGGATTGCGTGACCGGCTCGCAACAGGAGGTTGCCATGAAACTGTCCAAACCCGTCCATCGGCTCAAGGACGAAGCCAGACGCCTGTCGCGCGACTTGCGCCTGCCGCTCCATGCCGCGCTCGACCGCATCGCCGCCCGCGAAGGCTTTGCGCGCTGGAGCCTGCTTGCCGCCAGGGCTTCGCAGCCGGAACCGGCAGCAGGTTTCCTTGCCGGGCTGCAACCGGGCAATCTGCTCCTGATCGGCGCCCGGCCGGGCCAGGGCAAGACGCTGATGGGGCTGCGGCTTGCCATCGAGGCCACGCGCCTCGGCCGGCGCGCCTTTTTCTTCACGCTGGAGTATACCGAGCGCGAGGTGCGCGAGCGCCTCGACAGGCTGGACGCGGACTGGACGACGCTTGCCCCGCTGTTCGAGATCGACGCCTCGGACGCCGTCAGCGCCGGCCATGTCATCGACCGGCTGGCCACCGCGGCAAGCGGCGATGTCGCGGTGATCGACTATCTGCAACTGCTCGACCAGCGGCGGGCAAATCCGGGGCTCGGCGAGCAGGTCCGCATGTTGCGCGCTTTCGCACGGACGCGAGGGCTGACAATCGCCTTCCTGTCGCAGATCGATCGCCGCTACGACCCGGCGGCGAAGGACCTGCCGGACCTGGAGGATATCCGGCTGCCGAACCCGCTCGACCTCGGCCTGTTCGACAAGGCCTGCTTCCTCGGCAACGGGCAGGCGCGGTTTCTTGCGGTGGCGTGAGAGGCTGGAGTTTCCGGCGACCGGCCCTGGCGCTTGTCACAACCCTGGCAGGCGGGCTTCCGGCCGTCGAGCACCCCCACCCCTGTCCCCTCCCCACAAGGGGGAGGGAGACGCAGACACCGCCCTTTCACCAAAGATCGCCAGCATTGACGCATGTGGCTCCACCGCAGAGTCCCCCTCCCCCCTTGCGGGGAGGGGTTAGGGGTGGGGGTACGCCGTCACCTGAACAGGTATCGAGAAGGCGCCCAAAGAGGCGCCTCAACTCTTGTTCTGCGCCATCACCAGCACCGGCTTGTCGCGGTAGAGGTTCGGAAAGAGCCGCTTCAGGGCCGCGACCTTGGGCAGGTCGTTGTAGACGATGTAAGGGTAGGTCGGGTTGAGCGTCAGGAAGTCCTGATGGTAGGCCTCGGCCGGATAGAAGGTCTTGCCGGTCTCGATGGTGGTGACGATCGGTTCGCCGAACAGCCTGCCTTTGCCGAGCTGGGCGATATAGGCCTCGGCGATCTTCTTCTGCTCGTCATTGGCGGCGAAGATGGTCGAGCGGTACTGGGTGCCGTAATCCGGCCCCTGGTAGTTCAGCTCGGTCGGATTGTGCGCCACCGAGAAATAGATCTGCAGCAGCTTGCCGTAGGTGATCCTGGCGGGGTCGTAGGTGATCTTGACCGATTCCGCGTGGCCGGTGCGGCCGGTGCCCACGGTCTCGTATTCGGCGTCGTCCTTTGCCCCGCCGGTGTAGCCCGAGACGGCGCCGGAAACGCCGTCGACATGCTGGAAGACGCCCTGCACGCCCCAGAAGCAGCCGCCGGCCAGCACCGCCGTCTCGGTGCCCGACGACGCCTTCTCGTCGATGGCGGGGGGAGGAATCTTCACCGCCTCCTCGGCCGAGAGGGCCGGCGCCTGCCACAGCGCAAGGGCAGCGGCCGACAGGGCGAATAGGCCAAGAGCGCCGCGCGCCAGTCCGGATTTCGGACGTTTCAAAAACTTGATCGCGGTCATGACGAAGCTCCATCGAGGTTCAGGAGGAATTGCATTGTAATCCAGGAACGGCGCCGGCGCGCGTCACGATGATGTGCATCGGGGATGGGCATCGAACAGACGCGCCGGCAAACGCCCTCGCGGACGCATGGAACCGGATCAGTTGGACTGTGCGGGCTTCATGGCGTCGTCCGACTTCATGGCGTCGGAGCCCATCGAATCCGACTTCATGCCCATGTCGTCGCAGGCCTTCATGGCCTCGTCCTTCTTCATCTGGTCGCTTTCCATGCCGGCCTTCTCCTTGCAGGCGGCCATCGCCCCTTCATCGGCCTTCATCGAGGAGTCGGACTTCATCATGGCGTCGTCCGGTTTCATCGCGTCGTCCGATTTCATGGCGCCGCCGGCGGGCTTCATGGCGTCGTCGGCAAAGGCGGCGCCGGACGGGGCAGACAGGCCGGCGAAGGCGGCGAACGCCAGCATCGGCAAGGTCTTTGCGGTCAGAATGGTCATGTCAGTCTCCTCTTGCGTTGTGGCGCGCTCTTTTCGCGGCCTCCGGGGTTCGGCCGCGAAAACGGCCCTCTTGATGCCGCCACCGTTCACGAAGCGAGCGGCGGCACAAAACTGCTATTCGACCGCGGCGGCCACGATCGGGCCGCCGTCGTGATGCTGAACCAGAACGGCCGTCGCCAGCCCGTCTTCGCCGGACGGCAAGGGCAGCGTGGCCGGCGCGCCGGTCCATGAGCCGAGACGGACCAGCGAGCGCACGACATTGGCGTGGCCCAGCGTATGGCCGCGGTTCTCGCCGCGGGCGACCGGGACCTGAACGACGCCCGGCCGGTAGCGCACCAGCCAGACATCGGCTCCCCCGGCCGGGGCCGCACCCGCTCCGATCTCTATCGTGTCCTTGGAAAACCGCAGCGACGGGCCTTCGGCCGCCGGGCCACGCTCCAGCAGCGCATCGATCTTGGAAAGTTGGTTGCCGACCGTATCGGCACGGCCGTTGACCACGATCTGCGGGGTGAACGGCCCGGATTCGCCGAGCGCCGGCTCATAGGTGACCTGCCGCTCGGTGAACTCCTTCTTGCCGAAAGTGTCCTTCCAGCCGAGATAGTCCCAGTAGGTGACGTTGAAGGACAGCGCCAGCACGCCTGGACGGTCCTTGATCCTGATCAGGTTTGCATTGGCCGGAGGACAGGACGAGCACCCCTGGCTGGTGAACAGCTCGACGACGGTCAGCGGTTGCGCGCGAACCGCGCCGGTCGCCGACACGGCTGCGAGGGCAAGGCCCGCTCCCATCAGGATACGCCCCAAGAGACGGTTGCCGGCAGCCTTCATGATGGGTCTCTCCGCTCGCTCGGAGGCCGTCACGGCCTCGATTGCCACCGGTTCGCGGCGGACGTGGCGAGCGTTACAGCGATCACCGCTTCGTGATCCCTGGAACCGGAAAGGGAGACGGGGAGCAAACGAAAACGCCGCCCGAAAACCGGACGGCGCTTTATCTGACAGGTCTTGCGTCGGTCGCCCGACGCTACTGTGCAGGCGGGTGCTACCGTGTCAGCGCAACTTCCGAAGGCCGCTGGCTGAAATTGCACTTGCCGGTGACGTCGTAGAAGAAGTCGGCATTGCTGACGGGGGCGGGAACGGCATTGCCGCCGTCCTCCCAGGCTTGCGTGCTGGTATTGCCGCACGGCACGGCCGAGAAGATGTCGACGGTCTTGTTGGCCGGCGATTCGACGCCGTCGATATAGAGGCGGTCCGACGTGGCCGGATCATTGGTCTTCAGGAGCTTGGGGTTGCCCGAAGGTACGTTCATTTCCAGATACATCGTGTTCATCTGGCTGACGTCGATAGTGGCGCCTGTTCCGTCGCCCTTGGTGAAGGTGCAGGTGACCAACCTGTTGCCATCCACGAAGGAGCCGGCGGGAACCGAATCCCAGGAACTGGCGCTCGTGCATTTCTGCTGCTGCTGAACGGTCTTCAACTTGCCGTTCTTGTTGGGCGTATAGACAGTGGTGGTGCCGTAGCCCTTGGAACCGCCGTTGCCGTTATACTCGTACGTGATCTGCATCAGCGGCTTGGGATCGGTCTCGCCGAACTCGACGCCGTAAAGCGTCATGGTCTTGTTCCAGTATCCAGAGACCTTGTTGATCTTGAAGGCCGCCTCGACCAGCGCCGGGTTCTTGCGCGCGGCGGCGGCGACGCTGATCGCCACCGTGTTGATTCCGGCCATCGACATGAAGTCGGTCGGCATGGCGTAGCTTGCGGAGGAAGTCATCGTGGAGGTGCCATCGGCGGTGATATCGAAATCGCCGAGGGTCGCCGTGCCGTTGCCGCCGTTGAGCACATAGGCGGCCTGCAGCGCCTTCTGGCGGTCCGCCTTGGCCGTGTCCTTCGACATCGTCATGATCGACAGAGACGCCGCATCGAGCGCGCTCTGCATGGATGTCCTTTCGGCCGTGCCGCGCGAATAGTCGGACACCATGCCGACGGCCGCGACCAGCGGCACCATCGCGACGGCGAGCGCCGGCGCGAACGAGCCGTCCCTGGATTTCAGAAAGCCTTTTTTCAGGCCGGACATTGCGATCCCCCGAGGCATATTTCACCTGTTCAGGCTGCCAGTAGCACATCAGCCGCAACCACATCGCTAAGGGAACGCTTAAAGATTTAACGGTCGATTACGCCGTCTCCCGCATCACGGGGGCGGGAGACGGTGATGGAGGGAACGCCGCCCGCCTAGCTGCCAGAATTGCCCGCCGCCCATTTGCCGCGTTCGCAAATGCAAAACCGGTTTCCCCTTTGGGCGCGAATGCTTTATAGGCCGCGCCCAGCAGAGGACCAGAATGACCACGCCGCTGAAGAACATCCGCAACTTTTCCATCGTCGCCCATATCGACCATGGCAAGTCGACGCTCGCCGACCGGCTCATCCAGCTCACCGGCGCGCTCGACGCGCGCGAGATGGCCGGCAAGGAGCAGGTGCTGGACTCGATGGACATCGAGCGCGAGCGCGGCATCACCATCAAGGCGCAGACGGTGCGCCTCGCCTACCCCGCCAAGGACGGCGAGACCTATATCCTCAACCTGATCGACACGCCCGGCCACGTCGACTTCGCCTACGAGGTATCGCGCTCGCTCGCGGCCTGCGAAGGCTCGCTCTTGGTGGTCGACGCCTCGCAGGGCGTCGAGGCGCAGACACTGGCCAACGTCTACCAGGCGATCGACAACAACCACGAGATCGTCGTGGTGCTGAACAAGATCGACCTGCCGGCAGCCGAGCCCGAGCGCGTCAAGGAGCAGGTCGAGGAGGTCATCGGCATCGACGCCTCGCAAGCCGTCGAGATCTCCGCCAAGACCGGCCTCGGTATCCCCGACGTGCTGGAGGCGATCGTCCACCAGTTGCCGCCGCCGCGCGAGGGCGATGCGTCCGCGCCGCTCAAGGCGATGCTGGTCGATTCGTGGTACGACGCCTATCTCGGCGTCATCGTGCTGGTGCGGGTCATCGACGGCGTGCTCAAGAAGGGCCAGACCATCCGCATGATGGGCACCGGCGCGAAGTACCCGGTGGAGCGCACCGGCTTCTTCACGCCCAAGATGATACAGGCCGACCAGATCGGCCCCGGCGAGTTCGGCTTCATCACCGCCTCGATCAAGGAGGTTGCCGATACGCGCGTCGGCGACACCATCACCGAGGACCGCCGCCCGACCGCGAAGGCCCTACCGGGCTTCAAGCCGGCGCAGCCCGTCGTCTTCTGCGGCCTGTTTCCCGTCGATGCGGCCGATTTCGAGGATCTGCGCGCGGCGGTGGGCAAGCTGCGCCTCAACGACGCTTCCTTCTCCTACGAAATGGAGACCTCGGCCGCGCTCGGCTTCGGCTTCCGCTGCGGCTTCCTCGGCCTGCTGCACCTGGAGATCATCCAGGAGCGGCTGGAGCGCGAGTTCGACCTCGACCTGATCGCCACCGCGCCGAGCGTCGTCTACCGCATGAACCTCATCGACGGCACGGTGAAGGAGTTGCACAACCCGGCGGACATGCCGGACGTGGTCAAGATTTCTTCCATCGAGGAGCCGTGGATCCGCGCCACCATCCTCACCCCCGACGATTATCTCGGCGGCATATTGAAGCTCTGTCAGGACCGGCGCGGCGTGCAGGTGGACCTTTCCTATGTCGGCAAGCGCGCCATGCTGCAATACGACCTACCGCTCAACGAGGTGGTGTTCGACTTCTACGACCGGCTGAAGTCGATCTCCAAGGGCTACGCCTCCTTCGACTACCACCTGACCGACTACCGCGAGGGCGACCTCGTGAAGATGTCGATCCTGGTCAACGACGAGCCGGTGGACGCGCTGTCCATGCTCGTCCACCGCACGGCGGCGGAAAAGCGCGGCCGCGCCATGTGCGAGAAGCTGAAGGAGCTGATCCCGCAGCACATGTTCAAGATCCCGATCCAGGCGGCCATCGGCGGCCGCATCATCGCCCGCGAGACCATTTCGGCGCTGCGCAAGGACGTGACCGCCAAATGCTACGGCGGCGACGTGACCCGCAAGCGCAAGCTGCTCGACAAGCAGAAAGAGGGCAAGAAGCGCATGCGCCAGTTCGGCAAGGTGGAAATCCCGCAGGCGGCGTTCATCGAAGCGCTGAAGATGGGGGATTGAGAAGCCGGTTGGCGCCAAGCGAAGCGCGGCGCCAAGTCATCGATCCGGTGGATCGATGACAGGCTTCGAAAGGGCGGGAGCTGCCGGAGGCAGCGGGACCCGCCCCGGCGCGGCGCTGGAACTGCAGGGCGGAGGTAGGCAGAGACCTTGAAGAAGCTCATCCTGACCCACCACGCTGAAACTAAAATGCACGAACGTAGAATCCGGCTGGAATGGATCGAGCGCACGATCCGTAACGCCGACTGGATCGAACCGGAGCCACGCGACCCGTCTGCGGAACGTCGTTTCGCTCCGGTCCCGGAATTCGGTGGCCGCATCCTGCGCGTGGTATGCGTGGAGACCGAAAGCGCGATCCGTGTTATAACAGTGACATTCGACAGAGGCGCGAGGAGCGGCCGATGATTGACATGACCTACGATCCGGAAGCCGATGCCGTCTACATTTATCTCGGGCGCGGCAAGATTGACCACACCGAGGAAGCTGGCCCCTTCATTTACGACGTAGACGCAGAAGGTCGCATGATCGGAATAGAGATTTTGCATGCCAGCCAAGTTCTTGCGCAGGGCGATTGGCAGAAGGCGCGACTGCCCGGAAGACCCAACGAAGCAGCGGAATAGCAGAACACACAAACCAGATCAGCGCGGTGGCCACCGCCTTCCTCCCGCCACCATCCTCGCGCTAATCCTGCCGCGCCATGCTTCGCCTGCTCGCGCTGATTCCGCTCATCCTTTTGTCCGCCTGCGCCTCCTCCCGGCCTGTGCCGCCGGCGCAGATAGAGTCAGTCGCGCCCGCACCGCGGGTGGAGCCGGTAGAGCCGCCTGATCCACGCATCCATCCGCTCAGCCGGGAGGAAGAGGATTTGGCAAGATAGGCGTACAAACGCCGGTGTCGTCGCGCAGCCAACCTGGCGGGCGGGCCGCCCGACAGCGTAACTGGCCTAGCCAAGAGCGCTTCCGCAGCGCGTCGGGATGGTCTAAAGCCGGTCATCGTCCACGCCCGCAATGCCGCAGGAAATGACCGCTCAGCCAGACGCCGCCCGACCCGCTTCCGCCGCGCCCCTTCCCGGTCCGATCTCCCCCGGTCCCATTTTCCTGGGCATCGACACCGGCGGCACCTACACCGACGCAGCGCTCTGGAGCGAGGCAGGTGGGCCGAAAGGCACGGTGCTTGCGAAAGCCAAGGCGCTCACCACGCGGCATGACCTCGCCGTCGGCATTTCCGGCGCGGTCGACGCAGTTCTGGAAAAGGCGGGCGTCGATCCGGCGGCGATCAAGCTGGTGTCGATGTCGACCACGCTCGCCACCAACGCCCTCGTGGAAGGGCAAGGCGGACGGGTCGCGCTGGTGATGGTCGGCTTCGCGGAAGACGATCTCGCCCGCGACGGGCTGAAGAGCGCGCTCGGCACCGACCCGGTGGTGTTCTGCCCCGGCGGCCACAACGTCCACGGCGATGCCGCGGACCTCGATCTTTCGCCGCTGGAAGCTGTGTTGCCTGAATTGGCGGAAAGCGTGTCCGGCTTTGCCGTCTGCGGCTATTTCGCCACCCGCAATCCCGAGCACGAGCTTGCTGCGCGCGACCTGATCCGGGCCAGGACCGGCCTGCCGGTCACCGCCTCGCATGAACTGTCCGCCAAGCTCGGCGGGCCGCGGCGGGCATTGACGACGCTCCTCAATGCGCGGCTGATCGCCATGATCGACCGGCTGGTGGCGGCGACCGAAGGGTTCCTGGAGGCGAGGAACATCCATGCGCCGCTGATGGTGGTGCGCGGCGACGGCGCGCTGGTATCGGCGGCGTTCGCGCGCCAGCGACCCATCGAGACGATCCTGTCCGGTCCCGCCGCTTCCCTCGTCGGCGCCCGCCACATGACCGGGCTGGACGACGCGCTGGTCTCCGACATCGGCGGCACCACCACCGACGTCGCGGTGCTCGACAAGGGCCGGCCGCGGCTGGACCCCGAAGGCGCCACCGTCGGCGGCTACCGCACCATGGTCGAGGCGGTCGCCATGCGCACCTTCGGCCTCGGCGGCGATTCGGAAGTGGCCTTGCAGGAGGGCGCGCTCGATCCGCGGCTGGTGCTCGGGCCGCGCCGGCTGGTGCCGCTGTCGCTGGCGGCCGCGCAGCACGGCCGCACGGTGACCGACCAGTTGGAACGCCAGTTGCGGGCGCCGAACGCCGGCCGCATGGACGCCCGCTTCGCCTTCCGCACAGGCATTCCGGAGCGCTATGCCGCCGGGCTCGGCAAGTCGGAAGCGCGGCTCTACGCCGACATCACCGAAGTGCCGCAGCCGATCGATCTTCTGCTGTCCTCCAACGCCCAGAACGCGACGCTGAAGCGGCTGGTGGCGCGCGGGCTGGTGCATGTTTCCGGCTTCACGCCGTCCGATGCCGCGCATGTGCTGGGCAAACAGGCGAACTGGAACCGGGAGGCGGCGGCGCTCGGCGCCGAACTCTTCGCCCGCAAGCGCGACGGCCGCGGCCAACTCGTCGCCGCTTCGCCGGAAGCGTTCTGCGAGCGCGTGCTGAGGGCGCTGACGCGCTGGTCGGCCGAATACATCCTCGAAACCGCCTTCGCCGAGGACGGGCTGGACGGCGCCGCAACCGTGGCGCATGCGCTGGTGCAGCGCGCGGTCGATTCCTACGACGGCATCGTGCGCCTCAAGGTTGCGCTGGACCGCCCGGTGATCGGGCTAGGGGCGTCGGCGCCGCTGCATTACGCCGGACTGCCGGCCCTGCTCGGCAACGAGTGCATCGTGCCGGTGGACACCGACGTCGCCAACGCGCTGGGCGCCGTGGTCGGCCAGGTCAGGGTCACGGCCGAAATCCGCGTCAGCCAGCCGCAGGAAGGGCTGTTCCGCTTCTCAACCGCACGGGGCATGCACGATTTCGACGAGGAGGCGCCGGCGATAGCGGCCGCAGAGGCCGAGATGCGTGCCCTGGCCACCAGCCGCGCCAGTGAGGCCGGCGCGGATGACGCCGAGGTCGAGGTGGCGACCGAGTTCAAGGTCTCGACCATCGAAGGCCAGCGCATGTTCATCGAAGCCCATGTCGTGGCCACCGCCTCCGGCCGGCCGCGCATTGCGGTTTGAACGATGGCGTGGGACCTTAGCCGAATTGACCGCAACGGGCCGCCATGCCAAAGGCCGGCATCCATTCTTACGTCCTGGAAGTGAGACCAAATGACCGATCGCATCGAGATCGCCGGCTTACGCATCGCGCCCGAGCTCCACGCCTTCGTCGCCGGTGAGGCGATTCCCGGAACCGGCGTCGACGCCGACGCCTTCTGGAACGGCTTTTCCGAACTGGTCCACGACCTTGCGCCGAAGAACCGGGCGCTGCTGAAGAAGCGCGACGACATCCAGGAGAAGATCGACGCCTGGCATCGCGCCAACGGCGCGCCCAGCGACCTCGCCGCCTACAAGGATTTTCTCACTGAGATCGGCTATCTGCTGCCCGAGGGTCCGGCCTTCTCGGTCGAGACGGACAATGTCGATCCGGAGATCGCCATCGTCGCCGGGCCGCAGCTCGTCGTGCCGGTGATGAATGCGCGCTATGCGCTCAACGCTGCCAACGCGCGCTGGGGCTCGCTCTACGACGCGCTCTACGGCACCGACGCGATCCCCGAGAGCGACGGCGCGGAGAAGGGCAAGGGCTACAATCCGAAGCGCGGTGAGAAGGTCATCGCCTGGGCGAAGGGCTTCCTCGACGAATCCGCGCCGCTGGACGGCGCCAAATGGGCCGATGCGACCGGCCTGAAGATTGCTAAAGACGCACTCGAAGTCGCTACCAGGACGGGAACCGCGACACTCAAGGACGCCGCGCAGTTCGCCGGCTATCGGGGCGACGCGGCGCATCCGGACGCCGTGCTGCTTGCGCGCCACGGCCTGCATGTCGAGATCGTGATTGACCGCGCCAACACCATCGGCAAGACCGATCCGGCCGGCATCGCCGACATGATCCTGGAGTCGGCCGTCACCACCATCCAGGACTGCGAGGATTCGGTCGCGGCCGTCGATGCCGAGGACAAGGTGGCGGTCTACCGCAACTGGCTCGGCCTGATGAAGGGCGATCTCGAAGAGACCTTCGAAAAGGGCGGCCGCACGATGACGCGGCGGCTGAACGACGACCGCGCCTACACCGCGCCCGACGGCTCCACGCTCACGCTGCCGGGCCGGGCGCTGATGCTGGTGCGCAATGTCGGCCACCTGATGACCAATCCCGCGATCCTGCTGGAAGACGGCTCGGAAGTGCCGGAAGGCATCATGGACGCGGCGATCACCGCGCTGATCGCCTTGCACGACGTGGGTCGACCTGGGGGCCCGAACGGCCGCCATGCCAACAGCCGCGCAGGCTCCATGTATGTGGTGAAGCCGAAGATGCACGGACCGGAGGAAGTCGCCTTCGCTGCAGAGATCTTCGACCGGGCGGAGAAGCTGGTCGGCATGAAGCCGAACACGATGAAGATGGGCATCATGGATGAGGAGCGGCGCACCACCGTCAACCTCAAGGAGGCGATCCGCGCGGCGAAGGACCGCGTCGTGTTCATCAATACCGGCTTCCTCGACCGCACCGGCGACGAGATCCACACCTCGATGGAAGCCGGCCCGATGATCCGCAAGGGCGACATGAAGCAGGCAGCGTGGATCGGCGCCTACGAGAACTGGAACGTCGACACCGGCCTGGAATGCGGGCTGGAAGGCCGCGCCCAGATCGGCAAGGGCATGTGGGCGATGCCCGACCTCATGGCGGCGATGCTGGAACAGAAGATCGCGCACCCGAAGGCCGGCGCCAACACCGCATGGGTGCCCTCGCCCACCGCCGCCACGCTGCACGCCACGCACTACCACAAGGTCGACGTGCATGCCGTTCAGGACAAGCTCAAGTCACGGCCGAAGGCGAAGCTGGACGACATCCTGTCCGTGCCGGTGGCGGTGTGGCCGAACTGGACGGCCGACGACATCCAGAAGGAACTCGACAACAACGCGCAGGGAATCCTCGGCTATGTCGTGCGCTGGGTGGACCAGGGCGTCGGCTGCTCCAAGGTGCCGGACATCAACGATGTCGGCCTGATGGAGGACCGCGCCACGCTGCGCATCTCCTCGCAGCACATCGCCAACTGGCTGCATCACGGCGTCTGCACCGAGGCGCAGGTGATGGAGACGATGAAGCGCATGGCGGCGGTGGTGGACCGGCAGAACGAAGGCGATCCCCTCTACCGACCGATGGCGCCGGATTTCGATGCCTCGATCGCCTTCCAGGCGGCCTGCGACCTCGTCTTTAAGGGGCGGGTCCAGCCCAATGGTTATACGGAACCGGTTCTGCACAAGAGGCGGCTGGAGTTGAAGGCGAAGATGGCCTAGCGGCCGATTTTGAAGTCATGTCTGAGATGACGGCGCTCGACGTTGCCCCCCTCTGTCCTGCCGGACATCTCCCCCACAAGGGGGGAGATCAGCCCTTGCGTCGGCCTTTGCCAATCGCCAGCGTTGCAGGAAAAGCGGACAGGCGGAAGCTGCCGATCTCCCCCCTTGTGGGGGAGATGTCCGGCGGGACAGAGGGGGGCGCGACAGAGCGTCGGTCTCTTTTTGCGTTGGCAAGGTGGAGGTTACCCCTCCCGACCCACTGCGCGGGCCACCCTCCCCTCAAGTGGGAGGGGAGACGGTGATTCTCGCCATCGATTGCTCCGCCAATCTCTGCGCCGCCTGCGTGTATGACGCGGACGCCGCCGGGGAACTCGGCCGCGAGGTGCGCGACCTCGGCAAGGGTCATGCCGAGCACCTGATGGCGGTCATCGAAGAGGCGCTGGAAAAATCCGACAAGATCTTTGCCGACCTCACCGCCGTCGCCGTCTCGGTCGGCCCCGGTTCCTTTACCGGCATCCGCGTCGCCGTCGCCACCGCGCGCGGCCTGGCGCTGGCGCTGAAAATTCCGGCCATCGGCGTCACGACGCTCGAAGCGCTGGCGGCAGAAGCGCGGCAGGACTTTGCGGGTCGGGCCATCCTGGCGGCGCTCGACGGCGGGCGTGGCGACATCCACGCCGCGCTTTACGATGAATTGGCGGTTTTGCGCTACGGTCCGGCGGCAATCACGCTGGAGGAGGCCGTGGCCATGATTTCCGCCGCAGGAGCGCCGCCCGTACTGACCGGAACCGCCGCGCGCCGCATCAGCGAGGCGGCCGGCCATCCCTTCGACCTGGGGCCACTCGCGGCGACGGCCGATATCGCGACCTATGCGCGGCTCGCTGCCGGGAAGGGTCCGGGCGAAAAGCCGAAGCCGCTCTACCTGCGCGACGCCGACGCCAAACCGCAGGCCGGCTTCGTGCTGCCGAGGGTCGGGGGATGAGCGGCGCTACCCGCTCCATGGTCCGCTTACCCCCACCCCTAGCCCCTCCCCACAAGGGGGAGGGGAAGCTGCCGCACGCCAAGTCCCCCTCCCCCTTGTGGGGAGGGGTTAGGGGTGGGGGTGCCGGACTGCTCTCTTCATGCGCGTCCGGTTCGCCCCACGAAACCGGAACCGGCTGATGCGCATTCCCTTCCTCTCGCCGCGCGGCCGGGACTATGCGCTGGAGCGGCTGACCGTCGACGACGCGGCCGCCATCGCCGTCCTGCATGAGGAGGACTTCGTGCGGCCGTGGTCGGAAGCCGAATTCGCCAGCCTGCTCGAACAGGACACGGTGTTCGGCTTCGCGGCGAGGGAAGTGGGCAATCCGCGCGCCGGCATCGTCGGCTTCGTTCTGGCGCGGCTCGCAGCGGACGAAGGCGAGATCCTGACCGTGGCGACCGCCCGTTCGCATCGCCGCCAGGGTATCGGCTGGCGCCTGATGGACGCGGTGCTGCGGCAACTGCACGGCGACCGTGCCGAGGCGCTTTTCCTCGAGGTCGACGAGACCAACGCGGCCGCGATCGCACTCTATCGCCGCTTCGGCTTCCGCCAGGTCGGCCACCGGCCGAATTACTACCGTTCCGTCGAGCACGGCCCGACCGGCGCGCTTGTCATGCGGCGCGATCTCCGCTAGCCGCGATAGGCAAGCAGGACGATTGCAATTGAACATCTCATCGTTTGCATATGGCGATGTACCCCTACCCCTTCCCCTCAAGGGGGGGTGGACAGGGCAATCGCATATTGAATTTTCGACGCTCCCGCACCCCCACCCTTATTCCCTCCCCACAAGGGGGAGGGAGACGCCGACACTGCCGTCTCGTCCAAGATCGCCGGCGCTGGCGCGCTGTAGCACCGTCACAAAATCCCCCTTCCCCTTGTGGGGAGGGGTTAGGGGTGGGGGTGCATCGCTCCGTGCGATTGCCCTGCCCTTATGGGAATCCGAAGGACGGGCGAGACGACGAGCCGGCTCCGGCAAGGTCAAGGGCGGGGGTGATCCGGACGCAGCCGCCGCTGTTTCGAGACCTTCGGAAGCGCAATGATCGGAAAACTCAGGACAGGGCTGGCGGTGGTCTTTGCTGCGACAAGCACGCTGGTGCTGGCGCTGGCGCAGGCGGTTGTGCTGAAGACCGGCATCGGCAACCCGCACCGCCTGCCAAGGCTCTGGCATCGCTGTGTGCTCAAGGCGCTGGGCATCCGGGTCCATGTCGTGGGGTCGCCGGCCGCGCGACGGCCGCTGCTGATCGCCGCCAACCATGTATCGTGGACCGATATCGGTGTGCTCGGCTCCATTGCCGACGTTTCCTTCATCGCCAAATCGGAGATGGAAGGATGGCCGCTGATGGGCTGGCTGTCGACGCTGCAAGGCACTGTCTTCGTCGAGCGCGAGCGCCGGCACCGCTCCGGCGACCAGGCGGGCGAGATCGCGGGACGCCTCAACGACGGCGACGTGATGGTGCTTTTCGCCGAAGGTACGACAGGCGACGGCAACGCGCTCTTGCCTTTCAAGAGCACCCTGTTCGGCGCCGCGACGATGGCGCTCAGGCAGAGCGCGGGCGGGCGGGAAGAAGCCGGAGAGGAAGGGACCGGACAGACGGGTGCCAGGAAAGGCGGGCATGCCGAAATCGCCATTCAGCCGGTGTCGATCGCCTATACCGCGCGGCAGGGACTTCCGCTCGGCCGGGCCGGACGCATGGCGCTGTGCTGGATCGGCGACCAGGACCTCCTGCCACACATTTCGGGACTGCTGCGCGCCGGTGCCGTCGATGCCGAAGTGCGCTTCGGCGAGCCGGTGATCTTCGATGCGCGGTCGAACCGCAAGGAGACCGCGCGGCTGGTCGAAGCCCGCGTCAGGGACATGCTGGAAGCCTCGTTGCGCGGGAACGGGCGGCAAGGCTGACGCCAAAGCGGCGGAATCGGTTGTCCCTGCCCGCCAAAACGCGATAGAAGCCGCCGCATGGATATGCCAACGACACACCGGACGCCAGCCCGCGCAGCGGCCACGGGCGACGACACAACAGGCGACGACAGGGACCGCAAGGTCTTCATCAAGACCTATGGCTGCCAGATGAATGTCTACGATTCGCAGCGCATGGCCGACGCGCTGGCGGCGGACGGCTATGCCGCGACCGAGCGGATGGAGGACGCCGACCTGGTGCTCCTCAACACCTGCCACATCCGCGAGAAGGCGGCGGAGAAGGTCTATTCCGAACTCGGCCGCATCCGCGACCTGAAGACCGAGCGTGCGCTGGAGGGAAAGACGCTGACCATCGGCGTCACCGGCTGCGTGGCGCAGGCGGAAGGCAAGGAGATCATCCGCCGCGCGCCGGCCGTCGACCTCGTCGTCGGCCCGCAGACCTATCACCGCCTGCCCGACGTGCTTGCTCGCGTGCGCGGCGGCGCGCGGGTGGTGGAGACAGATTACGCCATCGAGGACAAGTTCGAGCACCTGCCCGCGCCGAAGAAGGCGGTGGTAGCGAAGCGCGGCGTCACCGCGTTTCTGACCGTGCAGGAAGGTTGCGACAAGTTCTGCACCTTCTGCGTGGTGCCCTATACGCGCGGCTCCGAGGTGTCGCGACCCGTCGAGCAGATCGTGGCGGAGGCCGAGCGGCTGGCGGCGGCGGGCGTGCGCGAGGTGACGCTGCTCGGCCAGAACGTCAATGCGTGGCATGGCCAAGGGCCGGACGGCAAGGCATGGGGCCTGGGACGGCTCCTGTTCAGGCTGGCTGAAATCCCCGGCATCGCGCGGCTGCGCTACACGACCAGCCATCCGCGCGACATGGACGACGAGTTGATCGCCGCGCATGGCGACCTTGAAACGCTGATGCCCTATCTCCATCTGCCGGTGCAGGCGGGCTCGGACCGCATCCTGAAAGCGATGAACCGCAAACATGCCGCGTCGGACTATCTGAGATTGATCGAGCGCATCCGCGCCGCGCGGCCGGACATCGCGCTGTCGGGCGACTTCATCGTCGGGTTTCCCGGCGAGACGGACGCCGATTTCGAGGACACGCTGCGGCTGGTGCGGGAGGTCGGCTATGCGTCAGCCTTCTCCTTCAAATATTCGCCTCGCCCCGGCACGCCCGGCGCCGAGATGGATGGCCATGTGGCGGAACAGGTGAAGGACGAGCGGTTGCAGCGGCTGCAGGCGCTGCTGGTGGACCAGCAGCAGGCCTTCACCGTTTCCATGGTCGGCAGGACGATGCCGGTCCTGATCGAGAAGCCTGGCCGGCAGGCGGGCCAGCGGGTCGGCCGCTCGCCCTGGCTGCAGCCGGTGATTGTTGATGAAAAGGCCGGTGGAATCGGCGACATTATCGATGTGCGAATCATGGAAGCGGGCTTCAACAGCCTGCATGCCGTGCCCGCCTGAGGGCGGGCCAGACAGGAGAGACGGTTGAGCCCTGCCGAATTGAAGAACGCGCCTCCCCTCGCACCGTCAGTGCCGTCGTCGGGAGCGTCCTCTTCGGCGGCGACGTCTTCCGGCGCGTCGGACATGGCGCATATCGTGCTGACCTTCGACAACAACCGGCTTGCCAGCGCGCTCTACGGCCAGTTCGACGAGAACCTGGCGCGGCTGGAGCAGAAGCTCGGCGTCGACATCCGCTCGCGCGGCAACCAGTTGACCATCAAGGGCTCGTCCACGGCAGCCGAGCAGGCGCGGCGCGCGCTCGACAGCCTCTACGCCATCCTCCAGAAAGGCGCCGACATCGGCCAGTCTGACGTCGACGGTGCGGTGCGCATGGCGGTGGCGGCCGACGACCAGCTCACGCTGCCGACGCTGGAGCGCAAGGGCAAGGTTTCCGCCGCCCAGATCGCGACGCGCAAGAAGACCATCTACGCCCGCTCGCTCAACCAGGACGCCTATATGCGCGCGCTGGAGCGCTCCGAGCTGGTCTTCGGCATCGGCCCGGCCGGCACCGGCAAGACCTATCTGGCGGTTGCCCATGCCGCCATGCTGCTGGAACGCGGCATGGTTGAGCGCATCATCCTGTCGCGCCCGGCCGTCGAGGCCGGCGAGCGGCTCGGCTTCCTGCCCGGCGACATGAAGGAGAAGGTCGATCCCTACCTTCGCCCGCTCTACGACGCGCTCTACGACATGATGCCGGGCGACAAGGTGGAGCGCGCCATCGGCGCCGGCGTCATCGAGATCGCGCCGCTCGCCTTCATGCGCGGCCGCACGCTGGCGCACGCCGCCGTCATCCTCGACGAGGCGCAGAACACCACGACCATGCAGATGAAGATGTTTTTGACGCGGCTCGGCGAAAACTCGCGCATGATCGTCACCGGCGATCCCAGCCAGATCGACCTGCCGCCCAACACGCGCTCAGGCCTGGTGGAGGCGCTGCGCGTGCTCGACGGCGTGCCCGGCATCGTCACCGTACGCTTCAACGACACCGACGTGGTGCGCCACCCGCTGGTCGCCGAGATCGTCCGGGCCTACGATCGCGACGGCAAGGTTGCGCGCGGGCTGGGCGCAGAGGGGTGAGGATCGGTTCTTTTCCGATGCCTTTTATGGATACTGTCTGCGCACCTATAAATGCCGGCGCCGCACCCCCACCCCTAACCCCTCCCCACAAGGGGGAGGGGGAGCTGCCGCATGCCAAGTCCCCCTCCCCCTTGTGGGGAGGGGTTAGGGGTGGGGGTGCGCAAACGCTGCTCTTGGTGGGCTGCCATGTCCGCTGAGCCAAACTCTCCGATCGATTTCGACCTCACCGTCGAAGCCGGTGACTGGCCTGAGGAGGCCACTCTCGCCGCCCTGGTCGAGCATGCAATCACCGCGACCTTCGCCGAACTGTCCCCTGCCCGTCCCGGCGAATCCGAACTCGGCGTGATCTTCACCGACGACGCCCATATCCGAGACCTGAACGCCGGCTGGCGTGGCAAGGACAAGGCGACCAACGTGCTGTCCTTTCCCGCCTTTCCCGAGACGAAATCCGGACCCTTGCCGCCCCTGCTCGGCGATATCGTGCTGGCTGCAGAGACCGTCGCCGGCGAAGCCGCACTGGAAGACAAGCCGTTCGAGAACCATATCAGCCATCTGGTGGTGCATGGCTTGCTGCATCTGCTGGGCTACGACCACGAGACCGACGCGGAGGCGGAGGAGATGGAGGCGCTGGAGCGCCGCGTGCTGGCGAGGCTTGCCATTCCCGACCCTTATGCGTAACTACGAAGTCCAACCGATCGAAAGACGATGACCGAGAGACAAGACGCCGCCGCCCGTACAGACGCCGGCAGCGCGCCCAAAGCTTCCGAAGCGCCGGAAGACCCTTCCAGTCCGAGTACCAGCACGAGCGTTGCGGCCCACGAGCCCGCCGCCGGCCCCTCGCTGCTCGACCGCCTCCTCGGCCTGTTCCGGCAACGCAACGGTACCAGCCTGCGCGAGGAGATCGCCGGCGCGCTCGCCGAGACGGGGACCAGCGACGCCGAATCCTTCTCGCCCGGCGAACGGGCCATGCTCAACAACATCCTGCGCCTGCGCGAGGTCCGCGTCGAGGACGTGATGGTGCCGCGCGCCGACATCGAGGGCGTGGAGATCGCCACGAAGCTCGGCGAATTGATGGGACTGTTCGAAAAGTCCGGCCACTCGCGCATGCCCGTCTATGCCGAGACGCTGGACGATCCGCGCGGCATGATCCACATCCGCGACGTGCTGGCCCATATCACCCGCACCGCCACCGCGAAGAAGGGGCGCGGCCGCAAGGCGCAGGCCGCCGTGGCGCTCGACCTCGCCCAGGTGGACCTGACGCGCACCATCGGCGACCTAGGCCTGATCCGGCCGGTGCTTTTCGTGCCGCCCTCCATGCTGGCGTCCGACCTGATGGCCCGCATGCAGGCCGCGCGCACGCAGATGGCGCTGGTCATAGACGAATATGGCGGCACCGATGGCCTGGTCTCGCTGGAGGACATCGTCGAGATGGTCGTCGGCGACATCGAGGACGAGCACGACGACGACGAGCCGATGATCACCAGGGCCGGCGACGGCATCTACATCGTCGACGGCCGGGCGGAGATCGACGACGTGGCCGAGATGATCGGCGGCGATTTCGCGGCCGGCGAGCACGGCGAATCCGTCGACACGATCGGCGGCATGATCTTCAATACGCTCGGCCGGGTGCCGGCGCGCGGCGAAGTGGTGCAGGCCATTCCCGGCTTCGAGTTCCATGTGCTGGACGCCGATCCACGCCGCGTGAAGCGGGTGCGCATCGTCGAGACTGGCAAGGGCGAGCGCCGCCGCCGCGCGGCGCGCGCGGAGCAGGCGTAGCACCGCTTTTCCGGCCTGCTTTCAGCCGTGGCCGATCGCCGCGGCGAAGGTCTCCAACGCCCCGCGCAACTGCGCCGACAGGTCCGGATCGGCGACGATGCCCTCTGCATCGAGATTGCGACCGAGCAGAGGCAGGGTGATCGAGGCGTCCTCCACCAGCCGGGCCGACATGGTGGTGAGGGTGAGCCTGAGCGCCGCGTCGGCGTCGGTGGCGCGCTGCGACGCGTTGATCACCGCTACCGGCTTATCCGGAAACTCCGAGCTCGATACCAGCCAATCCAGCGCGTTCTTCATGACGCCGGCGACGCCGCGCGCATATTCGGGGCTGCAGACGAGCAGGCCATTTGCGGCCCCTACCGCCTCGCGCAGCGCCTTCACCGATACAGGCGGCGTGTCGGTATCGATGTCGGGATTGAAATACGGCAGGCCTGCGAGACCGTCGAAAACCACGATGTCCATGCCCGCAGGCGCGAGCCGCCGCGCCGCCTGCAGCGCGGCGAGGTTGGACGAGCGGGCACGCAGGCTTCCGCAGATGGCAAGAATGCGCATTGTCGGGAGACTCAGATTTGACAGGCTTTTTATAGCGCACGGACCGGACAGGCCAAACCGGCCGGGATGGACGGCGCGTTGTTCCTCAGCCGGGCAATGCCGGGAACCGGCGCGGGCATGGCGAGGTTATCGGTTGAAAGGAGACCGCCATGATCCGCAAGCTCAAATCCGGCGAATACCGGCTCTATTCACGCAAGGTCGATCCGAAGACCCACAAGCGCCGCAATCTCGGCACGTTCAAGACGCGCGAGGCGGCTGAAAAGCACGAACGCGAGGTGCAGTATTTCAAGCGCCATTAGGAGTCCGTCCCACCCGACCGAGAGACTTGCCGAAAGCCCTGGTCGGTCACGGCGCCGGTTCCGGCGGCTCCGCTGTCTCGGCGGCTTTGGCGGCGGCAACCGCGATCTCGTCCTCGCTCCAGTGCAGTCGGCGGTAGTCGAAGCCGTATTCCAGGGTCGGCTTGACGATCAGGAAATAGGGCGACAGATCGAAATCCCGCGGAGTGAACAGGGAATGGTGGCGGATGTGCAGGATCTCGCCGCGTGAATAGCGCGACTTTGCCGAGGCGCGGCCAGGCGCATGGGTGACTTCGGGCAGGATCGGATAGCGGATTCGTTCGTAGGCCTCGGCGATCAGTGTCGAGCAGATCGCCCGCGTCGGATCGCCCGAGCCGAAGGCGATCATGCGGCGGCGCCAGCGCACCGGCACCGGCGGCGTCGGAAAGAAATAGCGCAGCATGTCGAGGATGTTCTTCAGATCGTATCTGAGGCCGATCTTGCCGATCATGAAGGAAACGACGGCGGCGCGATCCTCCGGCCCGAGTCCGCTCGCCCGGCAGATACGGGTGTTGTAGGTGCTGTAGCGCGACAGCGGCACGGCAACGCAGCCCTCGCCCAGCGTCACCTCGATCAGGCGCGGCCGTTCCGAGCCGTCCTCGGGCTCGGGCATTGCGTCGCCGACATAAAGGGCAGCGTGCGACCAGGTCGACTGGGTCAGGTATTTGATCGCCGCCGAGATCTTCTGGTTGCCCTCGACGAGCAGCACGTCGCCCGGCTGGAGCACGCGGCGCAGCGTTTCGGGATCGGAGGGCGTGTAGGGCTCGTAGCCGGAGGATTCGTCCTGAAGGCGGCCCGCCAGCCAGCGCCCGATGCGGTCGAGCAGCGTGTCGACGGGCGCGGTCATGAGCGGGCCGGCAATGACGCCCGGACCCGGCGCGCGCGCCTGCCGATTTCGTTGCCGGCAACAGGTATCGCCCCGACGCGCAAAAACCGTTGCGGGGCGATGCGGAAGCTCACGCGGTCATCTCCGGAAAGCCGTTCAGCGCGAGCGAGGCGTTGGAATAACGGATTTCTCCCGTCACCTCCCGCCCGAGCCAGCCGGGCAGGCGGCCGTCTTCGACGGTGTCGGCAGTCTCGAGTTCGGCAACGATCAGCCCGTCGAGATCGCCGTTGAACACGTCGATCTCGTAGAGATAGCCTTGATGGCGCACATTATGGCGCGTCTTGCGGATGAGCGTGCCGATGGCGAACTGCATCATCTCGCGCGCTTCATCCAGCGGCACCGGGTATTCGAACTCGTCGCGGATGCGCGTGTCGGAGCCGAATTTCAGCGTCAGCCTGGCGGTTCGGCCGTCCTTGATGCGGATGCGGACCGACCGCTCGGACGAAATGGCAAGATAGAACTGGACGATGAGCGCGCTGGATTCCACCGCCCCGCGCCATGCGTCGCCCTGCACCAGGAACTTGCGTTCGATTTCCTTGGCCATCGGCCGAACTAAAGCGTGGCCGGGGCCGCAAATCAACCGGTCTGCAATACGAGACCGCGTCGCCGCCGTATGATAGGGTCATGGGCATTGACTTTAATCATTCGATTGATCAACTTACGTGGATGGCCACCCCACTCCGCCCCGCAGGCTCAACCGGCAGGCAACCCGCCTCGCCCGCCGACATGACCCGGATCGCCCTGATCAGGGCGGCGCTGAAACTGTTCGGGAAGCAGGGCTTCGAGGGCACGTCCACGCGCGAGATCGCGGCAGCGGCGAGGGCCAACATAGGCTCCATCGCCTATCATTTCGGCGGCAAGGAAGGCTTGCGGGCGGCCGTCGCGGAACAGATCGTCGAAACGATCCAATCGATCGCCAGCCAAGCGCTCGGTCCAGGCGAGACCGCCGTGGCCGACACCATGACCGCAGAAACGGCCGGGAGCCAGCTCGTCGTCGCGCTGGAGCGCATGGTCGCCTTCATGGTGGCAAGACCGGAAGCCGGCGAGATCGTGCAGTTCATGCTGCGCGAAATGGCCAATCCGTCCGCCGCGCTCGACCGTATCTACGAGGGCGTTTTCGCACCCACGCACGAGCGCCTTTGCGAGATATGGGAAAAGGCGACGGGCGAGCCGGCCGAATCGGAGCGCACCCGCATAGCCGTCTTCACCATGATCGGACAGGTCCTCTATTTCCGCATCGGCCAGGCGGTGGTGCTGCGGCGCATGGGCTGGGACGCCATCGGCGACGCCGAGGCGGAAAAGATCCTCGACGTGACGCGCGACAACCTCCTGGCGATCCTCGCATCGCGCAAAGGGACAAGACCATGAGTTTCCTCTGTTCGCTGCCGCTTGCCGCCACCCTGTTTTCCGCCTGCGCACCGGCTGCGCCCTTCGCGGTCGGCTATGTCGAGGGCGACTACGTGCTGCTCGCGCCGACCGAGGTGGCGCAGGTCGAGGCCGTATCCGTCCGGCGCGGCGACAGGGTGGAGCCGGGCCAGGAACTGGTGACGCTGGAGAAGGACGACGCGACGATCGCCGTGGCGCAGGCCGAAGCCGCCTTGGCTGAGGCGCAGGCGCAGCTCGCCAACCTCAAGGTCGGCAAGCGCCCCGAGGAGATCGCGGTGCTGGAGGCCAGCGTGCGGTCCGCCAAAGCACAGGCCGACGAGGCGGACAGGGTACTTTCGCGCACCAGGGACCTGTCCGGACGCGGCATCTCCACCCAGGCGCAACTCGACGAAGCCACCACCTCCGTGGAGGTCGCACAGGCGGCGATCGGCCAGAGCGAGGCGAACCTCGCGGTCGCCAGGCTGCCGGCGCGGCCCGAGGAGATCAAAGCCGCCGAGAACCAGGTCAAGCAGGCCGAGGCGGCGCTGGACGAGGCACGCTGGCGGCTATCCAAACGCACGCTGGCGGCGCCTTCGGCCGGCCGCGTCGACGACGTCATCCGCAATCCGGGCGACACCGCCGGCCCGAGCGCGCCGGTGCTGTCGATCCTGCCGGACGGCGCGGTGAAACTGACCCTGTTCATTCCCGAGACCGCCTTCTCCTCCGTCAAGGTCGGCAGCGAGATCAGCGTGCGTTGTGACGGCTGCGGGCCGGACATCAGGGCGCGCGTCTCCTACGTCTCGCCCGATCCCGAATTCACCCCGCCGGTCATCTACTCGCTGGAGAACCGCCAGAAGCTCGTCTACCTGGTCGAGGCCAAGCCGGAAGGCGGCGCCGGGCCGCTGCAGCCGGGGCAGATCGTGGATGTGGAACTGTCGGGCGACGGCAATAAGGCAGTAGGGGAATAGGGCAATATGTTTGCTTCCCTCTCCTGCGGTGGCAATCTTCCTATTGCCCCAATGCCCTACTCCCCTAATGCCTTGCCGACCGCAGGTCGGCTGCCATGAACGTCATCGACGTCCGCAACCTCACCAAGCGCTTCGGCGACAGGACCGTGGTGGACCATGTCACCATGACGGTCGAGGAAGGCGAGATCGTCGGTTTCCTCGGGCCGAACGGCTCGGGCAAGACCACGACGATCCGCATCATGTGCGGCCTGCTGACCCCCGACGAGGGCGAAGGCACGGTGCTCGGCTTCGACATCCGCAAGGACGAGCTGAAGATCAAGCGCGAGGTCGGCTACATGACGCAGCGCTTCTCCTTCTACGAAGACCTGACCATCGAGGAGAACCTCCAGTTCGTCGCCCGCCTCTACCAGTTGAAGCCCGTCGCCAAACAGGTCGCGGACACGCTCGAGGACCTCGGCCTGACGTCACGCAGGAACCAGCTTGCCGGCACTTTGTCGGGCGGCTGGAAGCAGCGGCTGGCGCTGGCGGCCTGCATCATGCACAAGCCGAAGCTGCTGCTGCTCGACGAGCCGACCGCCGGCGTCGACCCCAAGGCGCGGCGCGAGTTCTGGGACGAGATCCACCGACTCGCCGGCGGCGGGCTGACGGTGCTGGTCTCCACCCACTACATGGACGAGGCGGAGCGCTGCCACCGCATCTCCTACATCTCCTACGGCAAGATGCTGGCCACCGGCACGGTGGAGGAGGTGGTGCGGAACGCCGGGCTGACCACCTTCGTCGTGCACGGCCCGCGCCTGGAGAACGTGGCGAACGAACTGCGCAAGAAGCCGGGCGTCGACCAGGTGGCGCCGTTCGGCGCGACGCTGCATGTCGTCGGCTCGGACGAAAAGGCGCTGAAGGCCGCGCTGGCCGATGTCGAGAAGGAGCACAAGGGGGTAACGGTCGAGCCCGGCGAAACCAGCCTGGAGGATGTCTTCATCCAGTTCATGTCGGGGTCGAAGGACAATATGGGATGAGGACGCACGGCTCGATCCTTTCTGCCAACAGCGCACCCCCACCCCTAACCCCTCCCCACAAGGGGGAGGGGGACTTTGCGGCGGCACCGCGACGCATCAACGCCGACAATCTTGGGCGAAACGACAATGTCGGCGTCTCCCTCCCCCTTGTGGGGGTCCGCAGGACGGGCGAGACGCGTGGCTCGCCCCGGCAAGGACAGGGGTGGGGGTGCGCCGCCGAAGACAATTGCCCTGCCGCCTACGAGGAGAAGCGCTCGCTCAACGGGGCAACCCCATGAACACCGTCTTCTCCTTCTCCCGCCTCGGGGCGCTGCTCGCCAAGGAATTCATCCAGATGCGGCGCGACCGCGTCACCTTCGCCATGATGCTCGGCGTGCCGCTGATGCTGCTCATCCTGTTCGGCTTCGCCATCAACAACGACCCCAAAAGCCTGCCTGCCGCCCTGCTGGCGATGAGCAATGACCAGTACACAAGGGCGATCGTCACCGCGCTGGAAAACACCAACTACTATCGCTTCGACCATATCGCCGAGACCGAGGCGGAGGCCGATCTCCTGCTGGCGCGCGGCGACGTCGCCTTCGTGGTGACCATTCCGGCCGATTTCGGCACGCGGGTCCAGCGCGGCGACCATCCGCAGATCCTTATCGAGGCCGACGCCACCGACCCGGCCGCCGCCAGCGGCGCCATCTCGACGCTGGGTACCGTCGCCAGCCAGGCGCTGCTGAGGGCACAGGGCATGCAGGCGGCGGCCGAAGAGAACGCCGCCAGCCGGCTCGACGTGGTGGTGCACCGGCTCTACAACCCCGAAGGCATCTCGCAGTACAACATCGTTCCGGGCCTGCTCGGCGTCATTTTGCAGATGACGATGGTGATGATGACCGCCATGGCGCTGACGCGCGAGACCGAGCGCGGCACGATGGAGAATCTGCTCGCCATGCCGTCCAGCCCACTGGAGATCATGCTCGGCAAGGTGCTGCCCTACGCTGTGGTCGGCGCGGTGCAGGTGGTGGTGGTGCTGATCGCGGCCAAGCTGCTGTTCTTCGTGCCCTTCGTTGGCGGGCTGCCGCTGCTTTTGACCAGCATCCTCATCTTCGTGCTCGGGCTGGTGCTTCTCGGCTATACGATCTCGACCGTGTCGCGCACGCAGATGCAGGCCATGCAGCTCACCTTCTTCTTCTTCCTGCCGTCGATCCTGCTGTCGGGCTTCATGTTCCCCTATCGCGGCATGCCTGGCTGGGCGCAGTCGCTGGGCGAGGTCTTCCCGCTCACGCACTTCCTCCGCATCATCCGCGCGGTGATGCTCAAGGGTGCGCAGTTTCCGGCCGTCGCCAACGAGATCGTGTGGCTGATCGGCTTCGTGGTGGTGTTCGCCACGCTTGCGCTGCTGCGCTTCCGGCGCACGCTGGACTGAGCCGAAGCGCCGGTTCAGGCCGCCTCGGCGATCAGCCGTGCATAGGTCGCGAAATCGACATTGCCGCCGGAGAGCACGACGACCACGCATCTGCCTTCGGTAGCGATGGCACCGGAGGCGAGCGCCGCCAGCCCCACCACGCCGCCCGGCTCGACCACGAGTTTGAGGCCCGCCATGGCGTCGCGCATGGCGGCGGCCACCGCCTTTTCCGACACGGCGACGCTGCCGGCCAGGGTGCGGCGGTTGATCTCGAAGGTGATGGCGCCCGGCTCCGCCGTCAGGATGGCGTCGCAGATCGAGTCATGGCCGGGATCGTTCGCCACGCGGCGGCCCTCGGCGAGCGAGCGGCGCGTATCGTCGAAATGCTCGGGCTCGGCCGCCCAGACCTCGGTGGACGCGGAAGCGTCCTTCACCGCGATCGATATGCCGCCGGCCAGCCCGCCGCCGCCGCAGGGCATGACCACGGCGTCGGGCGTTACGCCCAAAGCCTTCGCCTGGCGCATCAGTTCGAGTCCCACCGTGCCCTGGCCGGCGATGATGGCCGGGTCGTCGAAAGGCGGCACCAGCACCATGCCTTCGTCGAGCCAGCGCCTGACGACGGTCATACGGTCGTCTCGGAAGCGGTCGAACGGGATCACTTCTGCGCCCATGCGGCGCACATTGCCGACCTTCGCCTCCGGCGCATCGACCGGCATGGCGATGACGGCGCGGATGCCGAACAGCGCGGCCGACGCCGCCACGCCCTGAGCATGATTGCCCGAAGAAAAGGCGACCACCCCCCTCGCCCGTTCCGCGTCCGAAAGCGAGGCGATCTTGTTGTAGGCGCCTCGGAACTTGAACGATCCGGTCCGCTGCAAGGTCTCGGGCTTGAACAGCACCCGTCCGCCGAAGCGCTCGTTGAGCGCAGGCGATTCCAACAGCGGCGTCTCGACGATGAGACCCGCAAGGCGCCGTGCGGCGTCATGGATGGCGGCGATATCGGGAAGATCGGTCATGCGGGGCGATTCCATTGCGGGCGACGCATCATTTCCTCAAGCCGGCGAATGCACCAGTCAAAAGATGTGATGCTTCGCCAACCGCAACGCGACAGGCCGCCGATCGCCCGCGCGCGGCTCAGCCGAGCAGCGTCTTCTGACGCTTCGAGCCCCCCACCTTGCGCCATTGGTTGAAGCGATGGGTCGCGGCGGCGAAGGAAATCTTCATCTGCTGCGCCACGGTGTAGCGCGACTTGCCCTCGTCGAACATGCGGTAGCAGCATTCGACGCCTTCCTCCGTCAGCTTGCCGTCCGACGTCTTGTTGTGCGGGTTGGCCGGATCGAACTTCTCGGCCTGCTGCTCGATCATCGCTTTCAGGCGCTGCAGGTCCGCCTCGATGGAGGCGATCAGGTCGAGAACGGGCTTCGGGTCGAATTGCTGCTTGTGTTTGGCTGTCACGGCTGTGTCCTCGGGGGAAACGGAACAAGCTTCACTATATAGGCGAACGTTCGGCGATAAAAAGCCCATGCTTTATATCGATAAAGGTATCGTCGTGCGCGTGTCTACATTGACGGCCGGCTTCTGGAGTCATAGTTTAGAATTATTCTAAACTAGAGATTTGCCGTCATGCTTTCCCGCGTCTTCGGCTTCGGCCGCCGCTCCTTCGATTCGCTTTCCGAGCAGGAAATCCTCGCGCTCGCCATCTCGTCCGAGGAGGACGACGCGCGCATCTACCGCTCCTATGCGGACGGCCTGCGGCAGGAGTTTCCGCATTCGGCCGGCATGTTCGAGGCCATGGCGAAGGAAGAGGACGGCCACCGCGACGCGCTGATCGAGCTTCACCGCAAGCGTTTTGGCGAAACCATCCCGCTGATCCGGCGCGAGCACGTCAAAGGCTATTACGAGCGCAAGCCGGACTGGCTGGTGCGGCCGCTGGGCATCGACAAGGTTCGCGGCCAGGCCGAGGAGATGGAGCGGCAGGCGCGCCTTTTTTATCTCGAGGCGGCCAAGCGCAGCGCCGACGCCTCGACCCGCAAGCTGCTCGGCGACCTCGCCGCCGACGAACAGGGCCACGAGAACCTCGCCGCGCATCTCGAAAAGGAGCATGTGCCGCAGGACGTGGCCGAAGAAGAGCGCGAGAGCGAGCGCCGGCAATTCATCCTCACCTATGTGCAGCCGGGGCTGGCCGGACTGATGGACGGCTCGGTCTCGACGCTGGCACCGATCTTCGCCGCCGCCTTCGCCACGCAGGACACATGGAGCACCTTCCTGGTCGGCCTGTCGGCCGCCGTCGGCGCCGGCATCTCGATGGGGTTCACCGAAGCCGCGCATGACGACGGCAAGCTGTCCGGGCGCGGATCGCCGCTGAAGCGCGGCATCGCCAACGGCGTGATGACGACGCTCGGCGGGCTGGGACACGCATTGCCCTACCTGATCCCGGACTTCTGGACGGCGACGAGCGTCGCGGTGGTCGTGGTCTTCTTCGAGCTTTGGGCGATCGCCTTCATCCAGAACCGCTACATGGAAACGCCGTTCTGGCGCGCCGCCTTCCAGGTGGTGCTCGGCGGTGCTCTGGTGTTCGCGACGGGCGTGCTGATCGGCAGCGCCTGACGCGCGACCTATCCATGCAGCACCCGGCTGTCGGCCGGCGCCTCGGCGCGCTCGGTCATGCCGTAGTCGCGCACCACATGGGCGATGCGCAGCCGGTAGCCGGAAAAGACGCCGCCGCGGCCGGCCTTCTGCGCCTGCCTGTGTTCCTCGGTGGTGCGCCAGGCCTTCACCGCGTCCTCGTCGCGCCAGAAGGAGAGCGACAGCACGCGATTTGGGTCGGCGAGGCTCTGGAAGCGTTCGATCGAGATGAAGCCGTCGATGCCGTCCAGCATGGGGCGCAGGTCGGCGGCGATACCGAGGTAGGCGTCGCGCTTTCCCTCGGCAGGCTGCACTTCGAAAATGACCGCGATCATAGTTCGATCCTCGCTGCATGGGGCGCCGAGGCCAACTTCAGGAAGATGCGGTCTTCCTTCAGGATGAAGCGCTCGCGCCGCGCGAATTCGTAATTCTCCCGGCCAAGCCTATGCTCGCGCAGCCGTTGGCGGTAGGCCTCGTAGGCCGCAAGACTGTCGATGGTATAGACGCCGTAGGCCGTCGTCGCAGACCCCTCATGCGGCGCGAAATAGCCAATCAGGTCGGCACCGCAAGACGGGATGGCCTGACCCCAGTTGCGGGCATACTCCTCGAACGCCTCCCGCTTGAACGGGTCGATCTCGTAGCGGATGAAGCAGGTGATGGACATTTGCGGTTTCTCCTTCGTCATATCGGGGACAGTTTGATCGGCATCGAAACGTCATTTGTCTGGAGCCGGTAGGGTCAGTCGCCGCGCCAGAACCGTTTCGCGCATTCCCGGCGGGCTTCCTGCCGGGTCACGCCGATGTCGCGCAGCAGGTGATCGTCGAGATCGGCGAGGTCCAGCCGCTGCTTACGACGGCCGGCCCAGACAGCCAGCGTGCGGAGCAGGAAGGCGACGATGCCGCGAGTTCCGGTTGCGGCGATGTGGTCGATCGAACGGGCGGACATGGTGGATACCTCTTCTTGATCCACCGCCAGAATAGTGGTTTGTTGGCGAGTATGCTTCGATGGAGATCGAACAATGAATGACAGCCTGAAGGACGGCCCCGACATCGCCCGCATCGCCAGCCTGGTCGGCGATCCGGCCCGCGCCAACATGCTGACCGCGCTGATGGCGGGGGCAGCGCTGACCGCCAGCGAACTGGCGCTGGAGGCCGGCGTGACGCTCTCGACCGCGAGCTCGCACCTGACCAAGCTGATGGAGGGCGGGCTGCTCACCGTCGCCAGCGAGGGCCGGCACCGCTACTACGGCCTCGCCGGGCCGCAGGTGGCCTCGATGCTGGAAGCGATCATGGGGGTCGCGGCAGGCGTCGGCCCCAAGCGGGCAAGGCCCGGTCCGCGCGAACCGAAGATGCGCGAAGCGCGCGTCTGCTACGACCACCTTGCCGGCGAGCACGCGGTCAGGATGCTGGATTCGCTGGTCGAGAGAAGAATCCTCGTCCGCGACGGCGGGTCCATCGGGCTCGGCAGGACCGGCGCAACGCATTTCGCCGCCATCGGCATCGACGTCGAGGCGGGCAGGAAATCCCGGCGCCCGGTCTGCCGCGCCTGCCTCGACTGGAGCGTGCGCCGCTCGCACCTGGCCGGAACGCTGGGCGCTGCCATCCTCGACAAGATCCTCGCCGAGAAATGGGCACGGCGGGAGAAGGACAGCCGGGTGGTGACGTTCTCGCCGAAGGGCAGGATGGAATTCGAACGGGTGTTCTTGGGGTGAACGTCCGCTCCCTGTTGCGGCTACGAAGCCCCTTGTCCCCCTGAATACAGGCGTCGCACACCCCCACCCCTGTCCCCTCCCCACAAGGGGGAGGGAGACGCCGACGCCGCCGTTTCACCGAACATCGCCCATGTTGGCGATCTGTGGCGCTGCCGCAAAGTCCCTCTCCCCCTTGTGGGGAGGGGTTAGGGGTGGGGGTGCGCGGCGGTGGAACCTATAGCTTCAACGCCTTCGCCTTCTCGAAAAAATCCTTCCAGGGATCGTCGCCGGCAAGGCGTTTCAGCGTCGTCCCGTCGCCGATGGGAAAGGCGTTGGGCGCCACGCCGGCCTCGACCTCCTTCCACGTCACCGGCATGGAGACGGTCGCGCCTTTCTTGGCGCGGGAGGAATAGGGCGCCACCGTGGTCGAGCCACGGCCGTTGCGCAGATAGTCGATGAAGATTTTGCCCGTGCGCGCCTTTTTCGACAGCGTGGCGGTGAAGCGGTCCGGCTCGGCCTGCTCGATGGCGCGGGCGAAGTCGTGCGCGAAATCCTTGACCTTGTCCCATTTGGCCGACGGCTTCAGCGGCACGATGACGTGATAGCCCTTGCCGCCCGAGGTCTTGACGAAGGTGGGCAGCGACAGGTCTTCCAGTTTGTCGCGGATATCCAGCGCGGCCCGGCGCACGTCGTCGACCGAGACGCCCTCGTCCGGATCGAGGTCGAAGACGACTTGGTCGGGGGTGTCTATCCTGTCCACCGTGCAGCCCCAGATGTGGATTTCCACCACGCCCATCTGCACCAGCGCCGCGACGCCGTCGAAATCCTTCACATAGAGGATTTCCTCGTTGTCTTCCGGGTCCTTCGACTTGAATATCGTGTCGCTCATGCCCGCTGAAGCGTGTTTCTGGAAGAACCGCTGCCCGCCAACGCCGTCCGGGGCGCGCACCAAAGCCAGCGGCCTGTTGACGACGAACCGTTCCATGCGCGGCCAGACGCGGTCGTAGTGCTCCAGCAGGTCCTGTTTCGATACTTTCTCGTCCGGCCACAGCAGCTTTTCCGGATGAGTGAGCTTGATCGAGGTTTTCACTTGGGATGTCCCCTTCCCTTTCGCTGCGGACTTCGCTGAAGACCCGCCGTCTGCCGGCCCGCTTTCGGTCGCCCTGCTGCGCGTCGCCTTGCCCTTGGTGTCGGCGGGTTGTTCCTGCACGACCTCGTCGGCCGGCTTGTCCTCGCGCAGGCCCTGGAAAGAGGCGTGGCGGATGATGCGGTCGGCCGTCCAGGAACGGAACTCCACTTCGGCGACGAGGTCCGGTTCGACCCACACCAACCCCTTGCCGCCGGGGACCTTGCCGGCGAAAGGCGACTTCTTCGCTTTCAGCCCGTCCAGCTTCTTCCTGAGATCGTCGCCCGCCTTGGTGGAAAAGCCGGTGCCGACGCGGCCGGCATAGTGCAGCTTGCCGCCTTCGTGATAGCCGACCAGCAGCGAGCGCAGGCCGCGCCCGGTCTTGTCGGAGGGCAGGTAGCCGCCGATGACGAATTCCTGCCTCTGCGTGCATTTCGACTTGATCCAGGCCCCTGTGCGGCCCGAGCGATAAGGCGCGTCCGCGCGCTTGGAGACAACGCCTTCCAGCCCCATGCGGCAGGCATGCTTGAGCATGACCCTGCCCGGCTCCACGAAGTGGTCCGAAAAACGCACAGCCGCATCGTCGGGCAGGGTGTCCAACAGTTCCGACAGCCGCTGCTTGCGTTCCACCAGCGGCTCGCCGCGCAAATCCTCGCCATCGAGCCGGAGCAAGTCGAACACATAGTAGATCATGCGGTTCGTGCGCTTGGCCGAAAGATCGGCCTGCAGCAGGGAGAAGGAGGACACGCCGTTGTCGGCGAGCACGACGATCTCGCCGTCGAGAATGGCGTCGGAACATTTCAGCGCAGCCAGCGCTTCCGGGATTTCCGCGCCGAAGCGCTCCGTCCAGTCCAGCCCGGTGCGGGTGAGCAGGCGGATTTCCGTGCCGGCGATCTGTGCCTGCATCCTATAGCCGTCGAACTTCACCTCATGCAGCCATTCCTTGCCGGGCGGCGCGTCGCGCTCCAGCGTCGCCAGCGCAGGCTCGACGAAATCGAGCTTCGCCGCCATCTCCCGCTTCGCCTTGGCCGTCGCGGGCTTGTTGGAGTGCCACACTTTCGGCTTCTCGCCCTTGGCAGCCTTGCCCTCGCCGACGTCTTCGACGGTCAGGCCGGATTTCACCGATTCCGGACGCTCCTTGAGGATGTCCTCGCCAGGTCGCGCGGCCGCATCGTCTGACTTGATCAGCAGCCAGTTGTCCTTCTTTTCGCCGGCGCGCGGCTTCAACCGCACGAGATGCCATTTGCCAGTCAGCTTCTCGCCATGCAGTTCGAAGTCGATATGGCCTTTCTTCATGCCGGCGGCGGGGTCGTGATCGGGCGCCCAGGTGCCCTCGTCCCAGACGATGACAGAGCCGCCGCCATATTCACCCTTGGGGATGGTGCCTTCGAAGGGCGCATAGTCGATCGGATGGTCCTCCACATGCACGGCCAGCCGCTTCTCGTGCGGGTCGAGGCTGGGGCCGCGCGTGACCGCCCAGCTCCACAAAACGCCGTCATGCTCGAGACGCAGATCGTAATGCAGGCGCGTCGCCGCATGTTTGTGGATGACGAAGATGCCGCCGCCATCCTTCGCGGCCTTGCGGCGCGGCACCTTGCCGGCAGGCTCCTTCGTCTTGGAAAAATCGCGCTTGGCGTTGTAGCGTTCGAGGTCAGCCATGAGGTTGGCCTCTCCTGAACTTGCCGAGCGAGCGCTCTACGTCGCCCCCCTCTGTCCTGCCGGACATCTCCCCCACACGGGGGGAGATCAGCAGCCTCGGCGTGTCCGCCCTTTCTACAAAGTTGGCGATCGGCGAAAGCCGAAGCGACGGCTGATCTCCCCCCGTGTGGGGGAGATGTCCGGCAGGACAGAGGGGGGCGCCGCAAAGTGCAACCATTGGCTCGATACCGCCTCAAGCCGATTTCTTCTTCGGCGCGGCCTTCTTCGCCGCCGGCGCCTTTTTCTTTGCCCCCTTCGTCGCCTTCACCGTAGGCGTACTCTCGTCATTGTCGGCTGCAAGGCTCTTCTTGAGCGCATCGAAGAGGTTGACGACGTTGGACGGCTTGGCGGCAGCCTTGGCCTTGGGTGCCTTCCTGCCGGCCTTCTTTGCGCGGATCAACTCGATCAGCGCTTCCTCATACTTGTCGTCGAATTTCGAGGGATCGAATTTGGTCGCCTTCTTGTCAATGATGTGCTGGGCGAGATCGATCATCTCCTTGTCGAGCTTCACTGTCTTGATCTCGTCGAACACGGTATCTGGCTGGCGCACGGTGCTGTCATAGCGCAGCGTGGTCAGCACCATGCCCTTGCCGAGCGGCTCGATGACGACCGGCCGCTCGCGGCGATAGAGCACGATGCGCGCCAGCCCCGCCTTCTTCTTCGCGGACATCGCCTCTCGGATGACGGCGAAAGCGTCTTCGGAGACCTTGTCGGCGGGCGCGAGATAATAGGGCGTGTCGAGATAGATCTGCTGGATGGAGGATTTGTCGACGAAGCCGTCGAGGGAAAGCATGTTGGAAGAGTCGACCTGCACCGCCTCGATCTCGTCCTCCTCGATGTGGACGTAGTCGCCGCCCTCGACCTCGTAGCCTTTGATCTCGTCTTCGTTCTCCACCGGCTTGCCGGTCTCGGCATCGACATAGATGCGTTTGACCCGGTTGCCGGTGTCGCGGTTCAGCACATGGAATGAAACCTTCTCCGCATGGGTGACCACGTTGGTCAGTTCGACCGCACAGGTCACCAGCGAGAGCTTGAGATAGCCTTTCCAGGCCGGACGCGGCGCCATGACAGGTTCTCCTTACGGGCGGGCTTCACAGGCGGGATTGCCTCCGCAACGGGAAAGAACGCCTCCGGTTCCATGAAAGCCTGACTATCGCGCCGAGTGTAAGCGAAAAGGAAGCCAATGAAACGGCCCTCGCGCGGGGGGCCGATCCCGGCCGCTCCAACCCGTCCGGACCCGCTCCGGCAGATACGCGCCGCCGCTCGCGGCGACACGCACACGAAACCCATGTGATCCAAAAACCACAGCGGAACGAAAGCCGGCGACGGGCACGGAAAGACCGCCAGTTCGCCGCAATCCCGCCACGAAGTGACTGATTTCGGAGAGAAAATTAACATCGTATTCACGGGGGATTCACCTCTTTGAACTACGATACCTGGCAATTCGGAAGGGACTCCGAAAACGGGACAGGGACTGGTGTTCACATGCGTATCCTGAAGCACATCGCCTTCTATATCGCCGCCATGCGCGAATTCATTTCGCCGACCTATCGGCCGGAGCGCCACTATATGCGCGGCCCCGGACCGGCCTGCGCGCGCCGCGGCACGACCATCGGCGCCCACTGACCGGGCCGCCTAGGGATCATGACCGTCACAAGCCGTCACGACAGTCGGGTCTGCCGCCCGACGGCCGATCACCGCGCAACGATCTTCCGCGCACAGCGTCCAGCCGCCGCCCGTCGCCCCTGAGGCGGCGAGCACCAGCCTTTTCTGCGGCCCCACCGTGGGCCGGTAGACCCACCAGCCATCCTTGAAGACCGAGCCGTCGGGCGGGTCCATGCCCGCCCCAGACCCCTGGATGCGCGCCTCGACCACCTGCAGACCGGCCGGCGTGACGCGCCAGTGCTCTTCCCAGCGCGTCTTCTCCACCGAATGGGTCCAGGCCAGCGTGAAGGCCGACGCGGCATAGACCGTGGTCTTGCCCGCCGCGAGCAGGCAGAACCCCATCGTCACGCACCGTCCGGAGCGGCGGCCTTGTCGGACATGCCGCGGGTCCGATGCCAGTGCAGGCCGAAGAACACCACGGCCAGCGCGAAGCCGATCTGGTCCGAGATCGGGACCGCAGCAATCAGCGAGAACGCCGCCACTGTGGCCAGCAGCCGCTCCCACCAGGTGAGATGCGTACGCAGGTAGCCGACGACCGCCGCGCCCCAAAGCACGATAGCGAGCGATGTCTTGAACACGATGTAGACCACCGCCGGATAGAAGCCGATGGACGCTTCCAAGGCGCCTCCCGATTGCAGCATCAGCGCCGGCGTGTAGACGGCCATGTAGGGGATGACGAAGCCTGCCGCCGCCACCTTGATCGCCTCGATGGCGATCTTCAACCCGCTTTCCCTAGCGATCGGCGCCGCCGCGAAGCAGGCGAGCGCCACCGGCGGCGTCAGATCCGCCATGATGCCGAAGTAGAAGACGAACATGTGACTGACCAGCAGCGGGATGCCGAGCGACAGAAGCGCCGGACCGGCGATGGTCGAGGTGATGATGTAATTCGGGATGGTCGGGATGCCCATGCCGAGGATCAGGCAGGTGATCATAGTCAGGATCAGCGACAGGATCAGGCTCGATTTCCCGATCGAGACGATGTAGTCGCCGAAGGTGTTGGCGATGCCCGTCAGCGTCATGGTGCCGACGATGATGCCGACGATGGCGCAGGCAATGCCGACCGGCAGCGCCGTCTTGGCGCCTTCGGCCAGGGAGTCGCGGCAGGCGGCGAGCGTTGCCAGACCGCCCTTGATGAACAGATTGATGACGATGAGCACCGCGGCCGCCGCGAGCACGGCCCAGATGCCGAGTTTGAAGAAGGATGCCGCGACCAGTCCGAGGAATATCCAGAAGATCGCCCTCAGCACCATATTGGGCAGGCCGAGCGCCACCGAACCGCCGAGGATGAGCAGGCCCGTCATGGCGAAGCCGATGGTGCCGGCATAGAGCGGCGTGTAGCCCGAAAACAGCAGGTAGACGAGCGCCGCCAGCGGCAGCAGCAGATACCAGCGCTCCGTCAGCGCCCGCGCCGCCGAAGGCAGTTGCGCGCGCGGCAGGCCGACGAGGCCGGCGCGGCCAGCCTCCAGATGGACCATCCAGAAGGCCGAGGCGAAATACAGGATCGCCGGGATGACGGCCGCCTTGACCACCTCGCGGTATTCGACGCCGAGCGTCTCGGCCATGATGAAGGCGACAGCGCCCATCACCGGCGGCATGATCTGGCCGCCCATCGAGGAGGTCGCCTCGACGCCGCCGGCGAAGGCGGCGCGATAGCCGAACCGCTTCATCAGGGGAATCGTGAACTGCCCGACGGTAACGACGTTGGCGACGCCCGAGCCGGAAATCATGCCCATGAAACCCGACGAGATGACCGCCACCTTTGCCGGACCGCCGCGCATGTGGCCGACCAGACCCATGGAGACATCAGTGAAGAGGCGGATCATGCCGGCGCGTTCCAGGAAGGAACCGAACAGGATGAACAGGAAGATGTAGGTCGCCGAGACGTAGATCGGCGTGCCGTAGATGCCTTCGGTGCCGAAGGCCATGTGGTCGATGACCTGCGAGAAATCGTAACCGCGCGTGTCGAACGGAGCAGGCAGGTATTCGCCGAACAGGCAGTAGAGCAGGAAGATGCCGCAGATGATCGGCAGCGCCGGTCCCATCAGCGTGTAGGTGGCGGCGAACAGCACCAGCAGCGAGATGACGCCGACGACCGTGTCTATCGGCAGCGGCTCGCCCGCGCGCAGGATCAGCGCTTCATATTGGGTGAACTGATAGAGCGCCACCGCCATGCCGGCGATGCCGAGCGCCCAGGCGCAGGTCCGCAGCGGCCGGCTCGCACCGCGCAGCGTCGCCAGCAGCGGAAAGACGAGCAGCAACAGGAAGCCGAGATGGATGTCGCGGACCTGCTGGCTCGGCAGATTGAGAAGGCTGGCTGCCGTCGCCAACTGGAACACGGAGAACGCGACGGCGATCCAGAAGAGGATGCGCCCTTCGATCGTCGGCGGAAAGGTTTCGGCCAACGGGTCGTGGACCGAAACGGCCGCGCCTTCCGGAGGCGTATGAGTTGCAGTTTCGGTCATGGTTCCTCCCCAGGGACCTGATGGCGATGCAAAATTTGGACGACGCGCCGCATCTGTCGCCAGCGACAATACGATCGCAAAAGACGCAATCCCCTCTCCGTCTCGGCTTCGCCGATCCACCTCTCCCCACTTCGTGGGGGCGAGGAACCGCTGCCGCGACGCCGGCGCTTCTCCAGCCCAGGCTCCTCGCCCCGCTTGCGGAGAGAGGTGGCGCGCGAAGCGCGACGGAGAGGGTATTCTTCAAGCGGCTAGCCTGCCAAATTCGGCAAGGCTTTGCCGCTTCACTCCATCCTTACAGCAGGCCCTTTTCCTTGTAGTACTTCTCGGCGCCCGGATGCAGCGGGATCGGCAGGCCCTTCGGCCCGTTCTCCAGCTTGATGGCGGTCGCCGCCTTGTGCGCCGCCGTCATGGTGTCGAGGTTCTCGAAGAGCTGCTTGGTCATCTGGTAGGCTTCCTCGTCCGAAACGTCGGACCGGGTCACCAGGATATTGGTGATGGCGACCGTCGGCACGTCTGCCGTCTGGCCTTCATAGGTGCCCGACGGAATGGTCGCGGCGATGAACGGCGCGCCGAGCTTTTCGGGAATGGCGGCGGGGACGGCGACGACCGTGATCGGCAGCGAGGTGGCGAGATCCTTGATCGACGCCACGCCGAGGCCAGCAGACTGCAGCGTCGCGTCGAGCTGGCGGTTCTTGATCAGTTCGACCGATTCACCGAAGTCGAGATACTCGACCTTGGCGAGGTCCTTGTAGCTCATGCCGGCGGCTTCCAGGATGGCGCGGGCATTGAGCTCGGTGCCGGACTTGGGCGCGCCGACCGAGACGCGCTTGCCCTTGAGGCTGGCGAGGTCGGTGATGCCGCTGTCCTTCGAGGCGACGATCTGGATGTAGTTGGGATAGATGGCGGCGATACCGCGCAGCTTGTCGAGCTTCTTCTTGAAGCCGGCCTCCTCGTTCCCTTCCCAGGCGGCCTGTACCGAATCGCCGAGCGCGAAGGCGATCTCGCCCTTGCCCTGCTGCAACAGGTTGAGGTTCTCGACCGAGGCCTTGGTGGCCTGCACCTGGGTGCGGGCGCCTTCGATCTTGTCGCCGTAGATTTTCGCCAGCGCCGCGCCGAGCGGATAGTAAACGCCGCTGGTGCCGCCGGTGAGCACGTTGATGAACTCGCTCGCTCCGGCGGAGAAGGCGCCGGTACCGAGCGACAGGGCGACGGCCCCGGCGACGAACAGGTTTCTGATATGGTGCTTCATGGAAGTCCTCCCTTTCGATTCAACGATGCCCAATACGGACATGCCTCCACCCTGCGACTTTGCAGGTTGCGTGCCAAGTGGAAAAATCCAAGAAAAATTCAATCCTTTCAATGAATTGAAAATCCGGGCCGATTGCCGCCCGGCTGAATTGCGGCGAAATTCCGCCCGTCCGGCGGACGTTTCGGCGGAATCTTGCCGAACTCAGGAGGCGGCGCGCCGACGCAAGCGATAGCGCGCGATCTTCTCGTTGAGCGTGCGCAACGGGACGCGCAGATGATCCGCGGCCGCCTGCGCATTGCCGCCGGAAAGGTCGAGGGCCGCATGGATCGCCTGCGCCTCGAAGGCGGCGACGCGCTCGGGCAGGGACGCTGCCTCGTCCATGCCGAGGCTTTCGCCCGCTTCCACCGGCAGGCCCAGCACATAACGCTCGGCGGCAGCCTTCAACTCGCGCACATTGCCCGGCCAGTCGCGCGCCGCGAGCGCCGCCAGCAGCGCAGGCGGCGGGGTCGGCCGGTCGAATCCATGGCGAGCCGCCGCGTCGGCCGCGAAATGGCGGAAAAGCAAGGGAATGTCGTCGCGCCTGCGATCGAGCGGCGGGATCGCCACCTCGACGGTCGAGAGGCGGAAATACAGGTCCGAACGGAAGCGGCCGGCATCGCTCTCGGCCTTGAGATCGGCCTTGGTGGCGGCGACGAAGCGCACGTCGACCGGCACCTGCCGGTTCGAGCCGAGCGGCTCGACGATCCGGTCCTGGATGACGCGCAGGAGCTTGGCCTGCAGCGGCAACGGCATGGCGTCGATCTCGTCGAGGAAGACGGTGCCGCCGTCGGCGTGCTCGAGGCGGCCCACGCGCTTCGCCGCCGCGCCGGTGAAGGCGCCGCGATCGTGCCCGAACATCTCGCTTTCGAAGATGGTGTCGGGCACGGCCGCGCAGTTGATGGCGACGAACGGGCGGTGCCGCCGCTTGCCGAGATCGTGCAGGGCGCGCGCGGCGACCTCCTTGCCCGCGCCCGTTTCGCCGCGCAGCAGCACGTCGATGTCGAGGTCGCGCAGCTGCGTCAGGCGCTCGCGCACCGAGGCGGCCGCGCGCGACACGCCGACGAAGCGCTGCTCGATGTCGGGGCCGGCGCTCTCGCGCAGCCGTTCCAGCTCGTCGTTCATGCGCCGGGTCGCCACGGCGCGGCGCAGCACGGCGACCAGATGGTCGGCATCATAGGGCTTTTCGAGGAAGTCGTGCGCGCCGGCGCGCATCGCCTCGACGGCCAGCGCCACGTCGCCGTGACCGGTGAGCAGCACCACCGGCAGGCCGGGATCGGCCTCAAGCGCGGCGTTGAGCAGCGCCACCCCGTCCATGCCCGGCATGCGCACGTCCGAAACCAGCGCATCGAAGCGCCGCTGCGCCAGCCGCGCCAGCGCGGCGTGGGCATCGGCGGCCGTGTCGGTCTCGAAACCGCTCAGCGTCAGCCACTCGGCCGTGGACTGGCGCATGGTCTCCTCGTCGTCGACGATCAGCACGCTTCCCAGGCTCATTCGGCGGCCTCCGCCGTGGCCGTGACGGCCTCGGGCAAGGTGATGGTGAAGGTGCAGCCCTCGCCCGCTATCGAACGGAAGTCGAGCGAGCCGTCTATCTCGGTGACGATGGCCCGCGAGATCGACAGGCCGAGCCCCAGCCCCTCGCCGCCGACCTTGGTGGTGAAGAACGGCTCGGCGATGCGCTCGCGCACGGACTCGTCGATGCCGGAACCGTTGTCCTCGACATGGATGAGGATCTTGCCGTCCATCCGCTCGGGGATGATGCGGATAGCGGGCCGCTCGCGTTTCGCCACGGCGTCCAGCGCGTTGGCGATGAGGTTGAGGACCACCTGCTCGAGCCGGACGGCGTTGGCGCGCACCTCGGCGGGAACGGCCAGCGTCTCGACGCGAAGATCGACGTTTCCGGCCGTGAAGCGATGCGAGGCGACCTCCACCGCCGCAGCCACGGCGCGGTCCACGTCCACGGTTTCCAGCCGCTCGGGCTCGTTGCGGGCAAAGGATTTCAGCGATTTCACCGTGCGCTGGATGCGCCGCACCAGGTCGCGCGCCTGCCTGACCTTGCCGGCGACGGCTCCGGTCTCGCCACGTTCGGCCAGGAGGCCGGTGGAAGCGAGCGTGTTCTCCATCGCCGCAAGCGGCTGGCTCACCTCGTGCACGATCGCCGTCGACATGCGCCCGAGCGCGGCGAGCTTGGCGGCGTGGATGAGCGAAGCCTGCGTCTCGCGCAGCTCCTCCTCGGTGCGGCGGCGTTCCTCGATCTCGCGGTTGAGCTCGGCGGTGCGCTCGACGACGCGACGTTCCAGCAGTTCATGCTGCTCCAGCTTGGCGCGCAGCAGCAGCCGGCGCTGGCGCAGATAGAGGCCGACGCCGGAGGCGAGCATACCGGCCAGCGCCGCGATCAGGGCGAACAGGAAGGCGTTGGCGCGCACCGGCGCCAGGCTGGAGGCCGTCCACAGCCGCCAGCCGTCGGGCGCCATCTCGACGGAGCGCAGCAGATGCGCGCCGCCCGATTCCGCGATGTCGATGACCTCGCCGGTCCTGCCGGAGGTGAAGATCGGCGTGGCGTGCGCGAGGTCGACGCCGTCATATTTGCGCGTCGCCGCGATCTCGGAAAGCGTTTGCACCGACAGCGGATGCAGGGGACGATATTTCCATTCGCCGTGGCCGGTCAGGAAGACGACGTCGTCACGGTCGGAGACGGCGGCGAAGGTGCCGGCCCGCGACCATGTCTGCTCGAGCGGGCGCATGTCCACCTTGACCACGACGACGCCGATGATCCGGCCCTTCTCACGGATGGCGGACGACAGGAAATAACCCGGTTCGCCGGTGGTGACGCCGACCGCGTAGTAACGGCCCGCGCCGCTGTCCAGCGCATTGCGGTAATAGGGCCGGAAACGGTAGTTCTCGCCGACGAAGCTGGACGGCTCGGCATAGTTGCTGGCCGCGATCGTGAGCCCGTCGGCGGCCATCACATAGAGTTCGGCGGCATGCGAGTCCGTCCTTATGTCCATGAGATAGCGGTCGGCTGCCTCGATATCGCCGGCCGAGCGGGAGGCAAGTGCTGCGCGGATGCGGCCGTCGCGCGCGATGACGGAAGGAAGATAGCGGAAGCGCTCGATCTCGCTGTCCACCGAGCGCACCAGCACGGCGAGTTCCGAATCCATCTGGGTCAGCAGGCGCCGCTTGCCGGCTTCCATCGCGCCGAACCAGGCAAGCACCGCCGCCGCCAGCACGGCAACGACGACAAGAGCGCCAAGATAGGCTGAACGTGCACTCATGATCCTCCAGACAGTTTTCGCGCGCGGACCGAAAGGCGGCATTGTCCGCTATCGGCACCGCAATGCCAACGGCCAATGCGACAACGCACCCCTCTCCTCTCTTGCCGTATGGCGCGGGCGCTGCAAAGAATTTTCGTCTCGTCGTCGAAACAGCGGGGCGTCGCGCGACATCGTAGCGGCCGACGACAATGCGGCCCCAACCCGGAGATGAACTCATGCGCTACATGCTTCTGATCTACGGCAACGAAAACGCCATGGGCAGCGCGCCGCCGGAGGCGGTGACCAAAATGTCGGCCGCCTATTCCATCTACACGCAGGCCATGAAGGACGCCGGCGCGTTTCTCGCAGGTGACAGGCTGCAACCGACCCGGCTCGCCACGTCGGTCCGGACCGCCGGGGGCAAGCCGAACGTGATCGACGGGCCGTATGCCGACACGAAGGAGCAGCTGGCCGGCTTCTACATGATCGAGGCGCCGGATCTCGACGCCGCGATCTCGTGGGCCTCGCGCTGTCCCGGCGCGGAGCGCGGCACGATAGAGGTCAGGCCGGTCTGGGAATTGCAGGCCGGCTGATGCGGGACCCAGCCGAAGCGGCTGCGCGGGCGGCCGCCGAAAAAGCCGCCCGGCAGAGCTACGGAAAGCTGGTCGCCTATCTTGCCGCCGGCACCCGCGATGTGGCGGGCGCGGAAGACGCACTGGCCGAGGCCTTCGCCGAAGCGTTGCGGCGGTGGCCGAAGGCCGGAATCCCGGACCGGCCGGAAGCGTGGCTGCTGGCAGTGGCGCGCAGGCGCGGGATCGACGCGGCAAGGCGGCGGGCGACGGCCAGCGCCGGGCAGGCCCATCTCGAACTGCTGGCCGAGGAAGCGGAGGCCGACATGCACGGGCACCACATTCCCGACGAACGGCTCCGGCTGATGTTCGTCTGCGCCCACCCGGCGATCGATCCGGCGGTCCGCGCGCCGCTGATGCTCCAGACGGTCTTCGGCCTCAATGCCGCCGCCATCGCCCAGGCGTTCCTGGTGCCGCCGGCAACGATGAGCCAGCGGCTGGTGCGGGCCAAGGGCAGGATCCGGGACGCCGGAATTCCCTTCCACGTGCCTGAGCAAAACGACTTCGGCGACCGGCTCGACGCCGTCCTGGAGGCCATCTACGCGGCCTATTCGACAGGCTGGGCCGATCCGGCAGGCACCGACGCGCAGCGCCGCGATCTCGCGGAAGAGGCGATCTGGCTCGGCCGCGTCGCGGTGGCGCTGATGCCGGGCGAAGCGGAGGCGCTCGGCCTTCTGGCGCTCATGCTCCATGCCGAATCACGAAACCGGGCGCGCCGCGACGCGAGCGGCGATTTCGTGCCGCTCGCCGACCAGGATTGCGGCCTGTGGGACATCTCCATGATCGACGAGGCGGAGCAGATCCTCACCCGCGCCGGACAGTCGGGGACGATCGGCCGCTTCCAGATCGAGGCGGCGATCCAGTCCGCGCATGCAGCGCGCCGGCTGACGGGGGAAACGGATTGGCCGGCGATCCGGCAGTTCTACGAGATGCTTGCGGTGCTTTCCCCATCGCCGGTGGTGGACATCAACCGGGCGGCGGCGCTGGCCGAAACCGGCAATGCGTTGGCCGCGCTCGACCTGCTGGATTCGCTTGCCAGCGATCCGAAACTGGCCGGCTACCAGCCCTATTTCGCGGCGCGCGCGGCCGTGCTGGAAAGGCTCGGCCGCAGCGCCGATGCGGGCGAAGCCTATACGCGCGCCATCGCGCTGGAGCCCGACCCGGCCTTGCGCCGGTTTCTTGAGCAGCGGCGGGACCGGCTGACCGTGTGAGCGGTCAGCCCAGGCCGTCGAACAGGACGGTCGAGAGATAGCGCTCGGCAAAATCGGGAATGACGACGACGAGGGTCTTGTCCTTGTTCTCGGGGCGCGAACCGACGACGGCGGCGGCCTGCAAGGCGGCGCCCGAAGAGATGCCGACCGGCACGCCTTCCAGCCGCGCGACGAGGCGCGCATTGGCCACCGCGTCCTCGTTGGAAACCTTGACGATCTCATCATAGATCGAGGTGTCGAGCACCTTCGGCGCGAAGCCGGCGCCGAGACCCTGGATCTTGTGCGGGCCGGGCTGTCCGCCCGACAGGATGGCCGAGGCCTCCGGCTCCACGGCCACGATCTGCACCGAGGGCTTGCGCTTCTTCAGCACCTGGCCGACACCGGTGATGGTGCCGCCGGTGCCGATGCCGGCCACGACGATATCGACGCCGCCATGCGTGTCGTTCCAGATCTCCTCGGCGGTCGTGGTGCGGTGGATCTGAGGGTTCGCCGGATTCTCGAACTGCTGCGGAATGACGGCGTCCGGCAGCGAGGACACCAGTTCCTCGGCCTTGGCGATGGCGCCCTTCATGCCCTTGGCGCCCTCGGTCAGCACCAGTTCGGCGCCGAGCAGCGCCAGCATTTTGCGCCGCTCTATCGACATGGTCTCCGGCATGGTAAGGATCAGCTTGTAGCCCTTCGCAGCTGCCGTGAAGGCGAGCGCAATGCCGGTATTGCCGGAGGTCGGCTCGATCAGCGTCGTCCTGCCGGGCGCGATGCGGCCTTCGGCCTCCATGGCCTCGATCATCGCCACGCCGATGCGGTCCTTGACCGAGGCGATCGGGTTGAAGAATTCGAGCTTGGCGATCAGCTTGGCGACGATGCCTTTTTCAGCGGCGAATCTGTCGAGCCGCACAAGAGGCGTGTCGCCGATCGTCTCCGTGATGGACGCATAGACGCGGCCACGGCCGGGGACAGGACCGGAATTGGCTGATTGGGTCATGGCTTCGCTCCCCTGAGGTTTGGCAGGCAGGATTGTTTCGGCCGAAGATAGGGTCGGGGGTGGCAAAATCCGAGTGCGGGACGTACTGAAAACGTCACTTCAAAGGAACAATATTCTCTAAAATAACTCTTCTGCAGGATTTTTTGTCGAAAACAGCAGGCAACACGAGCATCAGCAGCCTCAGGCAGACGGATTCGAATTGCGTTACCGTCGCTGTCTGGCGAGCAGCGCCTCGTCGCCTTACCCGGCGGCCGGTCTCGACATTTGCGCCCGTTCGGGTTAGGCGCGGCACCCCGGCGCCCGCCGCCGGCATTTCCACCGACGGGACTTCCCAGACAGGACGGGACGAGACGATGCGAACAGTCATCGGCGGCATCGATTTTGGCACGTCGAATTCGACCGTCGGCCTGGCGCAGGACGAGCGCGCCGGCCTCGTTCCGCTGGAAGGTGATGAGACGACGCTGCCCAGCGCCATCTTCTTCTCCTTCGACGGCGACCGCGCCCGTTTCGGCCGCGAGGCGATCACCAATTATGCCGATGGCGTGGAAGGGCGGCTGATGCGGGCGCTGAAGAGCGTCCTCGGCAGTTCGCTGGTCAATGAAAAGACGCGCATCCAGAAGCGGTCGATGGCCTTCATCGACATTGTCGGGCTTTTCATCGCCGAGTTGAAGCGCCGCACCGAGGCTTTCGCCGAAGCGCCTTTCGAAAGCGCCGTCCTCGGCCGCCCCGTGCATTTCGTCGACGACGACGCGCACGCCGACCGCAAGGCGCAGGACGAACTGGAAAAGGCCGCGCGGGCACAGGGTTTCACCGACATCGCCTTCCAATACGAGCCGATCGCGGCGGCGCTCGACTACGAGCAGGCCGTGCGCGGCGAGGAGACGGTGCTGATCGTCGACATGGGCGGCGGCACCTCCGACTTCTCCATCGTCCGCGTTTCGCCGGAGCGCGCCAGGGCCGCCGACCGCAAGGACGATATCCTCGCCAATCGCGGCGTGCATATCGGCGGCACGGATTTCGACCGGCTGGTATCGATCGCCCATGTCATGCCGGAACTGGGCTATCTGACGCCGACCAAGGACGGCAAGCGCAACCTGCCTGCCGGCTATTTCATCGACCTCGCCACCTGGCACCGCATCAACCTGCTCTATACGCCCAAGGCGATGAACGACCTCAGGCAAATCCGCTTCGAGGCGGCGCGACCTGATCTGGTCGAACGCATGATCACCATCGTCGACCACCGGCTGGGTCATGCGCTGGCCGGCACGGTCGAGCAGGCAAAGATCGCGCTGACGGATGCGGACGAGGCGACGATAGCCGTGCCTTACGATATCGCCTCCCCTCGCCTGACCCGGCGCGCCTTCGACCAGACGATCGCGCAGGCGGTGCAGCGCGTCGCCGCCACCGTTTCGGCGACGATCGAGGATGCGGGGCTGGGCGCCGGAGACATCACCGCCGTGTTCCTGACCGGCGGCTCGACGGCCATCCCGGCGGCCCGGCAGGCGATCCTTCAGTTGCTGCCGCAGGCGCGCGTGGTCGACGGCGACCGCTTCGGCAGCGTCGGCATGGGGCTGGCGCTGGAGGCGCGGCGCAAGTTCGGTTAGCTTTTACTTACCATTGTAAGCCACGCGCCAGATCGTGCCCGACCCGTCCTCGGTGACGATCAGCGCGCCGTCCTTCGCGACAGCGACGCCGACGGGCCGGCCCCAGACGGCGGCATCGGAAACGACGAAGCCGGTCATGAAATCCTCATAGGCGCCCGTCGGCCTGCCATTGTCGAACTTCAGGCGCACGACCTTGTAGCCGGTGCGCGTGCCGCGGTTCCAGGAGCCGTGCAGGGTGACGAAGGCGTCGCCGCGATACTCCGCCGGAAACTGGCTGCCTTGGTAGAAGGCGATGCCGAGCGGCGCGGAATGGGCCTGCATGAGAACGTCCGGGACGGTCACCTTGCCAGCGAGGTCCGGCCGCGCGCCGGCATGGCGCAGATCCTCGTTGGACCCGATATAGTACCAGGGCCAGCCGTAGAACGCGCCCTGCTTCACGCTGGTGGCGTATTCGAAAGGCAGGTCGTCGCCCAGCCCGTCGCGCTCGTTGACGACGCACCAGAGCGCGCCGGTGGCGGGTTGCAGCGTCATGCCCGAGCAGTTGCGCAGGCCCGTCGCCACGACGCGGCCGTTGCCGCCGTCCGGATCGTAGGCGCGCACCTCGGCCCTGCCCTGTTCCGATCCCCACGCGGCTCCCGGCGCCTCGCCGGCCGCCCATGCCCCGATGCCGCCCTCGGGCGCCTTGCCGATGCCTTCGGCCACGTTGGAGCCGGACCCGACCGACAGGTAAAGCGTCCTGCCGTCGGACGAGAAGACGATGTCGCGCGTCCAGTGATGGTTGGCCGGGATGCCGGACACGATCGTCTCGGGTTTTCCGGACGCCTTCAGGTCGCCGTCGCGATAGGGAAACCGCACGATGCTGTCGGAATTGGCGACATAGACCCATTCCGGCCTGTCCGCTGGATGGAAGGCAATGCCATAAGGCTGGCGCAGGCCATCGGCGAAGGTTCCCTTTTCGGCGACCTTGCCGCTGCCGTCCAGACGATAGACGAGGACGCGGTTCGCACGGCTGTCGGCGACGAACAGGTCGCCGTTCGGCGCGACACGCACGACGCGCGGGCCGCGCAGGCCGGAGGCGATCATGGTCGCCGAGAACCCCTGCGGCAGTCGGGGAGCGGCCGCCTGCGGCACCGCCACCTTGTCCGCGCTGTTGGAAGCCGAGCCGCCGAGATCGGGCGCGGTCAGATCGCCGGGCCGGATCAGGCGCCACACTCCCGGCTTGTCGTCGCGCCAGCCGCCGAAGGCGTCCTTTCCCTGCAGGGGGCTCGCTTGCTGCTGGGCGCTCGCGAAGCCGGCAAATGCAAAGGAAGCCAGTATTGCCAGGGCGATTGTTTTCACGCTGCTCTCCCTTGCGTTCAGGGCAAGCTCGGATGCGCCCGCCGAAGGATCAGTCGTCGCTGTCGCCGTCCTCGGCGCGATCGAGCTTCGATTCCAGCGCCACCAGATCTGCCGGCAGCGGCATCCCCATCGCACGCAATTCGTTCAGCTTCTCGCGCACCTGCTCGCGAATCTCGCGCGCGTCCTCGGGCTGGTTGATCATGGCGGCCAGCAGCAGGTCGATTTCAGCCTTGATCGATTCGAACGCCATGATGTTGCTCCTTGCGCGGCAGGCCTGTCGGTCAACGCAGCATGCGCGAGATGAGTTGCGCCGTATAGTCCACCATCGGCACGATGCGGGCATAGTTCAGCCTTGTCGGGCCGATGACGCCGAGCGCGCCGATGACGCGGGCATCCTTGTCGCGGTAGGGCGCGACCACCAGCGAGGAACCGGAGAGCGAGAACAGCTTGTTCTCCGAGCCGATGAAGATGCGCACGCCCGAGCCCTGCTCGGCCACGTCGAGAAGCTGGATCAGGCCGTCCTGCGTCTCCAGGTCGTCGAACAAATGACGCAGCAATTCGATATCGGCCTGCGCAGTGACGTTCTCCAGAAGGTTGGCGCGGCCGCGCACGATCAGCCGTGCCGGCAGGCCGCTGTCGGCGCCGGCCCATACCGCAAGGCCCTTTTCCACCAGGTCCTGCGACAGCGAATCGAGCGCCTGGCGGGTTTCCTCCTTCAGCCGCTCGATCTCGCCGCGCGCTTCCGACAACGTGCGGCCACGGATGTGCGCGTTGAGGAAATTCGACGCCTCGTGCAGTTGCGAGACGGTGACGCCGGGCGGCAACTCGACGATGCGGTTCTCGACATCGCCGTTCTGGGACACCAGCACGCACAGCGCCTTGCCGGGCTCGAGCTGGATGAATTCGATATGCTTGAGCGCGGCCTCGCTCTTGCCCGCCAGCACGAGACCGGCTCCGCGCGACATGCCCGACAGCATCTGGCTGGCCTCGGTCAGCATATGCTCCAGCGACGCGCCCTCGCCGGACGCCTTGATCTGGGTCTCGATGACACGGCGCTCCTCATCCGCCAGATCACCCAGTTCCATGAAGGCGTCGACGAAGAAGCGCAGGCCCTGCTGGGTGGGCAGGCGGCCGGCCGAGACGTGCGGCGCGTAGATCAGCCCAAGATGCTCCAGGTCGCTCATGACGTTGCGGATCGTGGCCGGAGACAGCGACGAAGGCAGGATGCGCGAGAGCGAGCGAGAGCCGACCGGCTCGCCGTCGTGCAGATAGGAATCGACGATGCGGCGGAAGATCTCGCGCGAGCGCTGGTCGAGCGACTGCAAGGCGGGCGACTGCAGCGCCGCGGCCTGAAAGATGGGATCCGTGATCGGCTTCGTCATCGGTCAACCTCCGAGACAAGGATATAGACCTGGGCACAGGCGGCGCAAGCGCGGGCGGTTTTCCTTTGCGCCGTCTGCGCGGGGGGGCTACAAGCCCGGCACGATTCAGAACAGAGAGCGACCCGGATGCGTCCTTCCAAGCGCCAGAACGATGAAATGCGCGCCATCTCCTTCGAGCGCGGCGTGTCCAAGCACGCCGAAGGCTCGTGCCTGGTGAAATTCGGCGACACGCATGTGCTGTGCACGGCGAGCCTGGAGGAGAAGGTGCCGGGCTGGATGCGCAATTCCGGCAAGGGCTGGGTGACGGCCGAATACGGCATGCTGCCGCGCTCGACCGGCGACCGCATGCGCCGCGAGGCGTCGGCCGGCAAGCAGGGCGGCCGCACGCTCGAAATCCAGCGCCTGATAGGCCGCTCGCTGCGTGCGGTGGTGGACATGCAGGCGCTGGGCGAGGTTCAGATCACGGTCGACTGCGACGTCATCCAGGCCGACGGCGGCACGCGCACGGCCTCCATAACCGGCGGCTGGGTGGCGCTGCACGACTGCCTGCGCTGGATGGAGGCGCGCCAGATGGTCAAGGTGGACAGGGTGCTGAGGGACCACGTCGCCGCCATTTCCTGCGGCATCCATGACGGCCAGCCGGTGATCGACCTCGACTATCTGGAGGATTCGTCGGCCGGCACCGACGCCAATTTCGTCATGACCGGCAAAAGCGGGATTGTCGAAATCCAGGGCACGGCCGAGGGCGAGCCATTTTCCGAGGAGCAGTTTTCCGCGCTGATGGGATTGGCCAAGAAGGGCATCGCGCGGCTGGTGGATTTGCAGAAGCTGGCGGTTTCGTAGATCGGTCGATGAACTTTCCGACGTCCTACCACACACTCCCACCCCTGGCTCCTCCCCTCAAGGGGGAGCTGCCGCACGCCAAATCCCCCTCCCCCTTGAGGGGAGGGGCTAGGGGCGGGGGTAAGGTTCCTCGATCCGTGGGGATCTAGATGCAACCTTCCGCCATCCTCGAATCCGCCCTCTACGTCGCCGACCTCGATGCGGCCGAGGCGTTCTATGCCGATGTCCTCGGGCTGGAGCGGATCGCCAGGGCGGATGGCCGGCATGTGTTCTTCCGCTGTGGCGCGGGCGTGCTCCTGCTGTTCAACGCCGAGGCGACGAGAGAACCGCCCTCCCCCGATGCGAAGCTGCCGGTGCCGCCGCATGGCGCAGCCGGCGAGGGACATCTGTGCTTTGCAGCGACGGAAGATGAGATCAAGCGCTGGAAAGCGAAACTGGGCGAGCGTGGCGTCGCCATCGAAGCCGATTTCCACTGGCCGCCCAAACCGGGCCAGGAACGGGGCGGCCGCTCGATCTATTTCCGCGATCCCTCCGGTAATTCGCTGGAATTTGCGGAACCGAAAATCTGGGGCCTTTAAGTCCGGAGATCATGATGCACCCTCTCGAAGGCAAACGCTTTGTCGTCGCCAGCCACAATGAAGGCAAGCTGCGCGAATTCGCCGATCTTCTGGCGCCGTTCGGCTTCGAGGCGAAGTCGGCCAGGGAATACGGCCTGCCGGAGCCGGAAGAGACCGGTACGACCTTCGAGGAGAATGCCTACATCAAGGCCTTCGCCGCGGCAAAAGCCACCGGCCTGCCGGCCATGTCCGATGATTCCGGCCTGTGCGTCGACGCGCTGGACGGCGCGCCCGGCGTCTATACCGCCAACTGGGCCGAGAAGCCGGACGGCAGCCGCGATTTCGGCATGGCGATGCAAAAAACCGAGGACGCGCTGCAAAAGGCCGGCGCGACCGAGCCGGCGCAGCGCACCGGCCGCTTCGTCGCCGTCATCTGCCTGGCCTTCCCGGACGGCGAGGCGGAATATTATCGCGGCGAGGCGGAAGGAAAGCTGGTGTGGCCGCCGCGTGGCGACTTCGGCTTCGGCTATGATCCCGTCTTCGTGCCCGACGGCTACGACAAGAGCTTCGGCGAGATGACGGCGCAGCAGAAACACGGCTGGAAGCCGGGAGACGCCGAAGCGCTGTCGCACAGGGCGCGGGCGTTCAAGAAATTCGCTGAGGCGCGGCTGGGTTCGGCCTGAATATGCTCCTATCGACGCTATTTACCCCCACCCCTAACCCCTCCCCGCAAGGGGGAGGGGGATTCCTGGCATGCGGCAGCTCCCCCTCCCCCTTGCGGGGAGGGGTTAGGGGTGGGGGTAGTCTGCTTTTGCAGAACGAAAGCTCCGGTCTCCTGGAGACGTTCAGTTGATCCTCGACCGCACGCCCGGTTTCGGGGTCTATGTCCATTGGCCGTTCTGCGCGGCGAAGTGCCCGTATTGCGATTTCAACAGCCATGTCCGCCATCAGCCGGTGGATCAGGAGCGGTTCTCCCGCGCCTTCGCGACCGAGCTTGCCACGATGCGCGCGCGTAGCGGGCCGCGCGAGGTGACGTCGATCTTCCTCGGCGGCGGCACGCCTTCGCTGATGAAACCGGAGACGGTCGGCGCCGTGATCGATGCGATCGCGTCCAACTGGACCGTGGCCGCCGGCGCGGAGGTCACGCTGGAGGCAAACCCTTCCTCTGTCGAGGCCGAACGCTTCCGCGGCTACCGGGCGGCCGGCGTCAACCGGGTGTCGCTCGGCGTGCAGGCGCTCAACGACCGCGACCTGAAGTTCCTCGGCCGGTTGCACAATGTCGAGGAGGCGCTGAAGGCGATCGGGCTGGCGCGCGACATCTTTCCGCGCCTTTCCTTCGACCTGATCTACGCCCGCCCCGGCCAGACGCCGGACGACTGGGCCGCCGAACTGGAGGAAGCGATCGGCCACGCCGCAGACCATCTGTCGCTCTACCAGCTCACCATCGAGGAAGGCACGCCCTTCCATGCGCTTCACGCCGCGAAGAAATTCGCCATGCCCGACGACGAGCACGCGGCGGAACTCTACGCCGTGACGCAGGCCATCACCGCCGCGCGCGGCCTGCCGGCCTACGAGATTTCCAACCACGCCAGGCCGGGAGCCGAAAGCCGGCACAATCTGACCTACTGGCGCTATGGCGAATATGTCGGCGTGGGGCCGGGCGCGCACGGCCGCTTCGTGGAGAACGGACGCCGAATCGTCACGATCACCGAGAAGATGCCGGAGACCTGGGCCAGTCTCGTCGAGGCGAAGGGACAAGGCGTCGTCGACGGCGAGGTGCTGACGCGCTCGGAAGAGGCCGACGAATTCCTGCTGATGGGGCTGAGGCTCGCCGAAGGCATCGACCTAGCGCGCTTCGAAGCCTATGCCGGGCGGCCGCTCTCGTCGTCGCGGCTCGCCATCCTGCAGGAGGAAGGGCTGGTTGCGCCCGTCGGCAATTCGCGCCTGCGCGCCACGCCCGCCGGCATGATCGTGCTGGACGCCGTGGTGGCGGATCTGGCGCGCTGAGCGCATATCCTGAAGCCTTTCAACAGGCCCTCAGCCGTGGCAAACAGGCATGGGCGAGGATACCATGGCCGACGAAGAAAGACCTCACAGCTATCTGATCGGCAGGACCGAGGTGGCGGCGCGCGCCCTGCCCGCCGCGCTTTACCTTGTGGCGACGCCGATCGGCAACCTGTCCGACATCACTTTGCGGGCGCTGGAGACGCTGGCCGCGGCGGATGTCCTCGCCTGCGAGGACACGCGGGTGAGCCGCGTGCTTCTGGAGCGTTACGGCATCCGCCGCCGCACCACCGCCTATCACGAACACAACGCCGCAGAGGCCGGGCCGCGCCTGATCGAGGCGATCGAAGCCGGGCAGAGCGTGGCGCTGATTTCCGACGCCGGCACGCCGCTCGTCTCCGATCCCGGCTACCGGCTGGTCGGCGAGGCACTGGACAAAGGCATCCGGGTCGTTCCGGTGCCCGGCCCGTCGGCCGCACTCGCCGCGCTCACGGCCTCTGGCCTGCCGTCCGACACCTTCTTGTTCGCCGGCTTCCTGCCGGTGAAGGCAGGCCAACGCGCGACGCGTCTCAAGGAATTGTCGCCGGTGCCGGCGACGCTGATCTTTTTCGAATCGCCACGGCGCGTCGCGGACACGCTGGCCGCGATGACGGAATGTCTCGGCGGCGAGCGCCAGGCGGCAGTCGGCCGCGAACTGACCAAGACCTTCGAGGAAACGCGTACCGGCACGCTTGCGGACCTCGCGGCCCACTATGGCCAAACCGATACGCCGAAGGGCGAGATCGTCATCTGTGTCGGACCTCCGCTCGCCAAGGACCAGGACGCCGGCGACGTCGACGCGCTGCTGGCCTCGCTGGCTGCCGAGATGCCGGCCTCGAAGGCGGCGGCGGAGGCGGCGAGGATGACCGGCCTGCCGAAGCAGGCGCTTTACCGGCGGCTGCTGGAACTCAAGGCGGATGGCGAAAAACCGGCCGACCAGCCGACCGGCGGCCGACGACACGGCGATGGCTGACGCCACGACCGCCAGGCGGCGCAAATCCTACCGGCGCGGCCATCGCGGCGAATGGCTGGCGGCGGCTGCCCTGATGGCGAAGGGGTTCCGCATCCTCGCCCGCCGTTACAGGACGAGGCTGGGCGAGATCGACCTGATCGCGCGCCGGGGCGACCTCGTGCTCATCGTCGAGGTGAAGGCGCGGCCCACCTTGCGCGCAGCGATGGAGGCGATCGCGCGCGAGTCCGAACGGCGCATCGAAGGCGCGGCGGACCTGTGGCTGTCGCGCCAGCCGGACTACGGACGGCTTTCCGTGCGCTTCGACATGGTGGCCGTGCTGCCCTGGCGCTGGCCGGTACATGTGGAGAATATCTTTCAGGGGCGGAACGGGTGACGGAGGAAGGGCTGTCTTTTTTTGGGGTAGCCACAACCGTACCCTCGCGTCTGCTTGCCTCGGCCGTGGGACGGTTGAAGGTTCGGAGACGTTCACGCATAAGCCGTCATTCCGGGGCCGCGTAGCGGAACCCGGAATCCAGGGCGGAACGCTGAGAATTCCGGATTGAACGAGCAAGGCCGGCGGACTGGGTTCCGGGTTCCGCTGCGCGGCCCCAGAATGACGCCAATCAAGATGCTTACGACACGATGCGGAACCCCGACAGGTCGGGCTCGTCGGTCTGGTGCCACATCACGTCCGTGACCGTCGCGAAATCGGGGCCATGCATGAAGGCCTCCAGCATGGCCGCGACGGCCTGATCGCTGCCGACGATCATCGCATGGACCGAGCCGTCCTGCTGGTTGCCGACCCATCCCTCGAGGCCGAGCCCGTCGGCTTGCCTGGCCGTCCAGGCGCGAAAGCCGACGCCCTGCACGTGCCCGGCGATGCGGACGCTGACGCAGCGCCGGTCCGCGTCCCCGCTCACGCCCCTGCCCGCCTCGTCACGCGCATCGGCAGGCCGCCTTGCGGCTGGGTCGTCAGTTTCTGCACCGGCCATGGGTTCGTCTCCTCCATCGTATCGAAGCGAAAGCGCGACAGGAGGACGGCCAAGGCGATGACGGCCTCCTGCATGGCGAAGGAAGCGCCGATGCACACACGGGGTCCGGCGCCGAAGGGCAGATACTGGAAACGGTCGATCTTCTCCCGGTTGGCGGGATGGAACCGCGCCGGGATGAAGGCGTCTGGCTCCGGCCACAGCTTGCGGTGGCGATGCACCACCCAGGGCATCACCAACACGGCAGCCTTCGGCGGAATATAAAGCTCCTGTCCCGATTTCGACCGGAAGGTTTCCGGTTCGATCGGCTCGCGGTTGATCGAGGGGGCCGGCGGATAGAGCCTCAGCGCCTCGTCGAAGGCGGCGCGGGTGAGCGGCATCAGGTCGAGCCACCTGGTTGGGTCCGGCTCGGCCGCCAGCACGGCGTCGATCTCGCGCTCGACCGGCTCGCGTTCCCACGGCGCCTCCGCCAGGCAATAGAGCGTCCAGCCGAGCGCGCGCGCCGTGGTCTCGTGACCGGCGCCGATGAAGGTGATGATGTTGTCCTCCACTTCGGCGCGGGTCAGGCCCTGCGGGCCTTCCGCCCGGAGCAGCAATGTGAGGAAATCCTGCGGCGCGCCTTCCGGGTCGCGCTTCAGCCGGTCCTCGCGCTGCCGGATCGTCTCGGCGACGACGCCGCGGAAATAGGCCATCACCTTGCGGCCGCGGATGCGGGTGAGGCGCGGCAGCCAGTCGGGCGCGCGCAGAAGATCGAGCGGGTCGACGCGGCCCATGGTTTCCAGGAGGCGATCGATGTCCTGCGCAAACGTCCCCTCCTCGCCCGCGATCTCGCCCGAGAACAGCGTCTCGGCCAGGATCTCGTAGGTCAGCATGGTCATGTCGTGGGCGATGTCGGAGACGCTGCCGTCCTGGTAGCGGTCGGCGAAATCGAGCGAACGTTTCAGCATGGCCGGCGCGAAGCCGAAGACGGTGCGCGGCGTGAAGACCGGCGCCATCGCCTTGCGCGAGCGCTTCCAGACGTCGCCCTCGGCCGTCAGCAGCCCGTCGCGCAGGATCGGGCGCAGGATCTTCTGGCGAACGGTGGCCATCCTGTAGTTCTTCGCATTGTCCACCAGCACATGGCGGATCAGCGCCGGATCGTTGGCGATGACCAGCGGCCCGCCGACGCCGGTCACCGAAATCCACGGCTCGTTGTAGGAAGGCTCGCCCCACAATTCGAGCGGATTGCGGTAGACGATGCGCATCATCTCCAACGTCGAGGGCGGCGTCGTGCGCGGTCTCGGCGCTGGCGGAACGAAAGGGGCGGGCTTTGTGTCCATGAAATCGGCCTTTCCGCCATTGTAATGGCACCGGATACGGGCGTCCATGTGGCGGCTTGAGACTGATCGGACTACGGTTTTCATGACCCTGCTTCTTTGAGGCAAGGGCATCGCATATGGAATTTTTCGTCCCGCACCCCCACCCCTGACCCCTCCCCGCAAGGGGGAAGGAGACGCCGACATTGCCGTTTCGCCCAAGATCGCCAGCGTTGGCGCACCGTAGCACCGTAGCAAAGTCCCTCTCCCCTTGTGGGGAGGGTGCGGCGCTCGTTGTATACTCGTCCCGATGCAATCCTCCGGCGATTTGTTCGGCAAAGACGAACGATCCGTCTACCGAAAGGCGTTGGTTTCCTCGACATGCCTGCTTGCCGACGGCGGCTCGCTGTCATAGGTCACGGTCACCATTGGATACCGTCAGGAGACCCGTCTTGAAACATCGCCTCACCATCATCGTCGGCTCGACCCGTCCCGGTCGCGTCGGGCCCGTCTTCGCAGAATGGCTGCGGGCCGCCGCCGACGAGCACGGCAAGTTCGAGCCGGTCCTCGCCGATCTGGTCGAGTTCAACCTGCCGATCCTGGACGAACCGCACCATCCCCGGCTCGGCAAGTACGAGAAAGCGCACACCAAGGCCTGGTCGCAGGCGGTCGGCGCCGCCGACGCCTTCGTCTTCGTCATGCCCGAGTACAACTATTTCGCGCCGCCCTCGGTCGTGAACGCGGTCGACTACCTCGTGCGCGAATGGGCCTACAAGCCGGCCGGCTTCCTGTCCTACGGCGGCATTTCCGGGGGCATGCGCTCGGTGCAGTCGCTGAAGCCGCTGCTGACCACGCTCAAGGTCATGCCGATCCCCGAGGCGATCGTCCTGCCGGCCTTCGCCCAGCACCTCGACGACAAGGGCCATTTCACGCCCAACGACATGGCCGCGACCAGCGCGACCACGATGCTGGACGAACTCCACCGCTGGAGCGTCGCCCTGAAGCCGATGCGCCAGCCGGCCGCCTGACGCGCTGATCCGTCCGACCTTCGTCCCGGCCGCCCGCAGGGCGGCCGGCCTCCGGTCGCCGGCGTTTGCGGTCCGGCTTTTCGGGCGCGCGGCGCCGTCGCGGCCCTGTGCTGCCCGGAAGACTTTGGAAAACCCCGAAATCGGGCTCTAAACCTTTAAAATGCAGTCATAAAAGCCTATATCTGGTGTCTCCGCAGGCGTGCGATTCGGCGGCATTGGCCGCGCGCCCCTTTCGACATATTTTTGAAAGCAGTGCATGAGCGACGAGCTAGAAAACGGCAACGGCGAGAGCGCCGGTTACGGCGCTGATTCCATCAAGGTTCTCAAGGGCCTGGATGCGGTGCGCAAGCGGCCGGGTATGTATATCGGCGACACCGACGACGGGTCGGGCCTGCACCACATGGTCTACGAGGTGGTGGACAACGCCATCGACGAGGCGCTGGCCGGCCATGCCGACCTCGTCAGCGTCATCCTCAATCCCGACGGCTCCTGCACGGTGATCGACAACGGCCGCGGCATCCCGACAGACCTGCACCCGAGCGAGGGGGTCTCGGCGGCCGAGGTCATCATGACCCAGCTTCACGCCGGCGGAAAGTTCGACCAGAACTCCTACAAGGTGTCCGGCGGCCTGCATGGCGTCGGCGTGTCGGTGGTCAACGCGCTGTCGGTGTGGCTCAAGATCAGGATCCGCCGCGACGGCAAGATCCACGAGATGGGTTTCTCGAACGGCGACGCCGACGCGCCGCTCGCCGTTACCGGCAGCTATGTCGAGGACAGGCAGCCCGGCACCTATGAGGGCCGCAGCGGCTCCGAAATCACCTTCCTGCCCTCCACCGAGACATTCAAGGGCGTGACCGAGTTCGATTATGCGACGCTGGAGCACCGGCTGCGCGAACTCGCTTTCCTGAATTCCGGCGTGCGCATCGTGCTGACCGACAAGCGCCATGCCGACGTCAAGCTGCAGGAACTGCACTATGAGGGAGGGCTGGAGGAGTTCGTCAAATATCTCGACCGGGCGAAAAAACCGCTGATCGACAAACCGATCGCCATCAGCAGCGAGCGCGACGGCATCACGGTCGAGGTCGCGATGTGGTGGAACGACAGCTACCACGAGAACGTGCTCGCCTTCACCAACAACATCCCGCAGCGCGACGGCGGCACGCATCTGGCCGGCTTCCGCGGCGCGCTGACCAGACAGGTCAACGGCTATGCCGAAACATCCGGGATAGCCAAGAAGGAAAAGGTGACGCTGACCGGCGACGACTGCCGCGAGGGCCTGACCGCCGTGCTCTCGGTGAAGGTGCCGGATCCGAAATTCTCCTCCCAGACCAAGGACAAGCTGGTTTCCTCCGAGGTCCGCCCGGTGGTCGAGAGCCTCGTCAACGAGGCGCTCGGCACCTGGCTGGAGGAGCACCCGGGTGAGGCGAAGACGCTGATCGGCAAGGTTGTTGAGGCCGCCGCCGCCCGCGAAGCGGCGCGCAAGGCGCGCGAACTGACGCGGCGCAAGGGCGTGCTCGACATCACCTCCCTGCCCGGCAAGCTGGCCGACTGCCAGGAGCGAGACCCGGCCAAATCCGAAATCTTCATCGTCGAGGGCGATAGCGCCGGCGGCTCGGCCAAGGGCGGCCGCTCGCGCCAGAACCAGGCGATCCTGCCGCTGCGCGGCAAGATCCTCAATGTCGAACGCGCCCGCTTCGATCGCATGCTGTCGTCCGAGATGATCGGCACGCTGATCACCGCGCTCGGCACCTCGATCGGCAAGGACGAGTTCAACATCGAGAAGCTGCGCTATCACAAGATCATCATCATGACGGACGCGGACGTCGACGGCGCCCACATCCGCACGCTGCTCCTGACCTTCTTCTTCCGCCAGATGCCGGAAGTGGTCGAGGGCGGCTACCTCTACATAGCCCAGCCGCCGCTCTACAAGGTGACGCGCGGCAAGAGCTCGCAATACCTGAAGGACGAGGCGGCCTTCGAGGATTATCTCATCGATTCGGGCTTGGACGAGGCTTCGCTGACGCTGGGCGGCGGCGAGGTGCGCGCCGGACAGGACCTGCGCGCCACGATCGACGACGCGCTGGCGGTGCGCCAGCTCATCAACGGCCTGCACACGCGCTACAACCGCGCCGTGGTGGAACAGGCGGCGATCGCCGGCGGGCTCAACCCGGCGCTGTTCGACGATCTCGGCCGCGCGGGCGCGATGGCGCAGAAGATCGCCGAGCGCCTCGACTTGATCGCCGAGGACACCGAGCGCGGCTGGAGCGGCCGCACCGCCACCTCCAACGAAGGTCCCGGCGGCTACATCTTCGAGCGTACCGTGCGCGGCGTGAAGGAGCATGTCGCGCTCGACATGAGCCTGCTCAATTCGGCCGACGCGCGCGCCATCGACCGCTTTGCGGCGCGCCTCGGCGAGGTCTACGGCCAGCCGCCGGTACTCAGGCGCAAGGAGGCATCCGAGACGATCTCGGGGCCGATGGCGCTGCTCGACGCCGTCTTCAACGCCGGCAAGAAGGGCCTGACCATGCAGCGCTACAAGGGCCTCGGCGAAATGAACGCCGAGCAGCTCTGGGAAACCACGCTCGACCCGAACGTACGCTCGCTGCTGCAGGTGAGGATATCGGAGGCGACAGAAGCCGACGCCCTGTTCTCGCGCCTGATGGGCGACGAGGTGGAACCGAGGCGCGAGTTCATCCAGGAGAACGCGCTGTCGGTGGCGAACCTGGACGTGTGAGCACCCTTTCTCGGGCGGCCGGAGCGGCCGCTCCGGCCGGCGTTTTCTAGAAACCCGGCGACATATAGCCCGCCAGGCGTGACGATCGGCCGTTTCCGTCGAGGGCGAAGCGCTCGCAACGTTCGCCGTCCGACTCGTCGACGAAGCTTTCGACATGTCTGAAGCCGAGCTTCGCCAACAATCGCAGCGACGCCGGATTGCGTTCCACCGCCTCGGCCGTCACCTGTTCAAGCGACAGCGTTTCAAAGCCGTAGCGGAGGACTTCGCGCGCCGCCTCGGTGCCCAGCCCCTGCCCCCAGTGCGCGCGCCCCAATACAAATCCCAGGGTCGCCGCCTCGGCATACACAGCATCGAAAGACAGCGTGATCGTCCCGATCGCGCCAGCGACCCCATCGTGATCTATGGACCACTGGATCGCCTTCCCATCCAGAAACCGCCGACGCGAACGGGCGAGCCATCGCTTGCCGGCGCTTATGTCGGCTGGAGCAGGATCGCCGGCAAGCGACGCTGATTCGACGTCCGTGGCGCGCGCGAACCACGCCGGAATGTCCCGCTCTTCCGGAGCCCGGAGCACGAGCCTGGGTGTCGTGAGCCTTGGAAATCCAGCCGCTTCCATGCGGCCATCTTCACTCCGCAACGGCACCGATGCAACCGGACCGACCCACGACGCCGGGCCGCCAAGTGTCCCTCGCAGGCTCCTCCCTCGCGTGCGGCGGATCCGGTGCACCTCGATGGAACGAAACCCGCCTCAGCCGCATTGTCAGGCACCATCAACATGAAAAGGCGGAGGTTTTCCATGGGTCGCGGTATCTTGCTCTGGCTGCTCGGCGTGCCGATCCCTGTCATCATCCTGATCCTGCTGTTCTGGCACTGAGGGAGCGGAGATGACGACGTTTTCAACCGTAGAGGTCGAAGCATTCCCGGCGTCGGAAGAGTCGGCTTCTTCCGCGATCAACTGGGGTCCGATCGTGGCGGGCGCACTGGTGGCGTCCACGCTCACTTTCATCCTCATGCTGATCGGCTCGGGCATCGGGCTGACGATGGTGTCGCCCTGGTCAGGCGAGAGCGCCGGACTTACCACTGTCGCTGTCTCCACGGCCGTATGGCTGGTCGTCGTTCAGTGGCTGTCTTCGGCGGCGGGCGGCTACCTGACCGGACGGCTCAGGACCCGGTGGGTCGGGGTCCACACCGACGAGACGTATTTTCGCGACACAGCGCACGGGTTTCTCGCCTGGGCGCTCGCGACGCTGCTCGTCGTCTTCGTGCTCGGTTCGGCGCTGACGGCGGTGATCGGCGGCGGGGTACGGGCGGCTTCGAGCATCGCTTCCGGGGCGGCCACGGCCGCCTCGACCGGTGCCGCCAGCGCCGGCGGTTCCTCAACCGCAAGCGACGCGGCCGGCTATTTCGTCGATTCGCTGTTCCGCCCCGCCGATCCGGCGAGGCTCGCCGCGCCGGGCGCGGAGGGCAATGCGGAGGCGGCGGCGCAGGCATCGCGCATTCTGGTCGAGGGCGCGGCGGCAGGCCAGATTCCGGACGAGGACAAGACCTATCTGGCGCAGCTCGTCGCGGCCCGCACCGGGCTTTCCGAGGCCGACGCCAAGGCGCGCGTCGATACGGTTCTCGCCAAGGCCGAAGACGCCAGGACCAAGGCGCAACAGGCTGCCGACACCGCCCGCAAGGCAAGCGCGACCTTTGCGCTGGTCGGCGCGCTGTCGCTGGTCATCGGCGCCTTCATCGCCAGCGTGGCCGCCGCGCTCGGCGGCATGCAGCGCGACGAGGACGAGGCGGTGTTCGTCAGCGATCGCTGAGCGGGCGCTCCATACCCAAGATACGAAGAAGCCCGGCGATGGTCGGGCTTCTTTTGTCGAGGAGCAGACTGCGGATCAGTGGTCCATGGCCTTGACGATCTCCTCGGTCATTTTCTTGGCGTCGCCGAGCAGCATCATGGTGCCGTCCTTGTAGAACAGCGTGTTGTCGATGCCGGCGTAGCCGGAGCCGAGCGAGCGCTTGACGAACAGGCAGGTGCGCGCCTTGTCGACGTCGAGGATCGGCATGCCGTAGATCGGGCTCGACTTGTCATCCCGCGCGGACGGGTTGGTGACATCGTTGGCGCCGATGACATAGGCGACGTCGGCCTGCGCGAACTCGGAGTTGATGTCCTCGAGCTCGAACACCTCGTCGTAAGGCACGTTGGCCTCGGCCAACAGCACGTTCATGTGGCCGGGCATGCGGCCGGCGACCGGGTGGATGGCGTATTTCACCTCGACGCCGTTGGCCTTCAGCTTGTCGGCCATCTCGCGCAGCGCGTGCTGCGCCTGGGCGACCGCCATGCCATAGCCCGGCACGATGATGACCTTCTGCGCGTTCATCATCAGGTAGGCGGCGTCGTCGGCCGAGCCCTGCTTGACGGTGCGCTCGATGCCGTCGTCGGCACCTGCGGCGGAAGTCTCGCCGCCGAAGCCGCCGAGGATGACGGAGACGAAGGAGCGGTTCATGCCCTTGCACATGATGTAGGACAGGATCGCGCCGGAGGAACCGACCAGCGCGCCGGTGATGATGAGCGCCAGGTTGCCGAGCGTGAAGCCGAGCGCCGCCGCCGCCCAGCCGGAATAGGAGTTCAGCATCGACACGACAACGGGCATGTCGGCACCGCCGATCGGGATGATGAGCAGCACGCCGAGCAGCAGCGACAGCAGCACGATCAGCCAGAAGACCAGCTTGGCCTCGGTGGCGACCAGCAGTACAATCAGCACGACGAGGGCGATGCCGAGCACGGCGTTGATGACATGGCGGCCGGAAATCATGATCGGCTTGCCGGACATGCGGCCGTCGAGCTTCAGGAAGGCGATGACCGAGCCGGTGAAGGTGATGGCGCCGATGGCGACGCCCAGGCTCATCTCGACCAGCGCCTGCGAATGGATGTCGTCCGGCGTGCCTATGCCGAAGGAGGCCGGCGCGTAGATCGCGGCGGCCGCCACCATGACAGCGGCGAGGCCGACCAGCGAGTGGAACGCCGCGACGAGCTGCGGCATCGAGGTCATGGCGATCTTCTTCGCCACATAGGCGCCGACGCCACCGCCGATGGCCAGCCCCAGTACGATCAAGCCGAAGCCGCCCGGCGACGGCACGGCCAGCGCAAGGGTGGTGAGGATGGCGATGCCCATGCCCACCATGCCGTAGAGATTGCCCTGACGGCTGGTCGTCGGATGCGACAGGCCGCGCAGCGCCAGGATGAACAGGATGCCGGAGACGAGATAGAGGAAGGAAGCGAGGTTCACCGACACGTCACTTTTCCTTCTTCTTGTACATGGCGAGCATCCGCTGGGTGACCAGGAAGCCGCCGAAGATATTCACCGACACCAGGCAAAGCGCGATGAAGCCGAAGCCGGTGGCAGCTCCCGCCGCCGACACGCCGACGGCCAGCAGCGCGCCGACGACGATCACCGAGGAGATGGCGTTGGTGACGGCCATCAGCGGCGTGTGCAACGCCGGCGTCACCGACCAGACCACGTAATAGCCGACGAAGATCGCCAACACGAAGATGGCAAAGCGGAAGACGAAGGGGTCGATCGCACCGCCCGACAGCGTGTGCGCGGCCGCGCCCGCCGCATCGGCCGCGCCGCCGGGCGCATGGGCCAAATCCTGCACGGCGAGGCGCACGGCGGCGCTCGCCTGGTCGAGCTGGTCGAGGGCTTTCTGAAGGGTGTCCATCACGCAGTCCCCTTACCGGTTGAAGGCTTCTTCACGGCCGCAGTCCTGCGCGCCGCCGGTTTCTTCGCCGCGGGCTTCGCGGCAGCGTCGGCCACAAGGGTCTTCGCCGGGATCGCCGCCGGCTCCTCGTAAGGCTCAGCCGCCTTGGCGAAGGCAGGATGCACCACCTTGCCGGCGTCGGTCAGCATGGTCGCCTTGACCAGTTCGTCGTCGCGCTTGATGGCAAGCTGCTTCGTCTCCTTGTCGACCATCGTCTCCAGGAAGGCGTAGAGGTTCTTGGCATAGAGCAGCGAGGCGGAAGCGGCGATGCGGCCCGCGACGTTCAGGTGACCGACGATCTTGACGCCGTTGGCGGTGGTGACGACCTTGCCGGGAACCGCGCCCTCGACATTACCGCCGCGCTCGACGGCGAGGTCGACGATCACCGAGCCCGGCTTCATCGACGCGACCATGGCGGCCGACACCAGTTTCGGCGCCGGACGGCCGGGAATCAGCGCCGTGGTGATAACGATGTCCTGCTTGGCGATGTGGTCTGCGGTCAGCGCCGCCTGCTTGGCCTGGTAGTCCTTCGACATTTCCTTGGCGTAGCCGCCCGCCGTTTCGGCCGCCTTGAACTCCTCGTCCTCGACGGCGAGGAACTTCGCGCCGAGCGACTGCACCTGCTCCTTCACCGCCGGCCGGACGTCTGTCGCCGTGACGACGGCGCCGAGGCGGCGCGCCGTGGCGATCGCCTGCAAGCCGGCGACGCCGACGCCCATGATGAAGGTTTTCGCCGCCGGAACGGTGCCGGCCGCCGTCATCATCATCGGCAGCGCCCGGTCGTATTCGTAGGCGGCGTCGATCACCGCCTGGTAGCCGGCGAGGTTGGCCTGCGAGGACAGCACGTCCATCACCTGCGCGCGGGTGATGCGCGGCATGAACTCCATGGCGAAGGCGGTGATGCCGGCCTTCGCCATCGCGGCCACCACCGCATCGTTGCCATAAGGGTCCATCGTGGCGAGCACGGCGGCGCCCTTCCTGTAGCCCTTGAGTTCCGCGTCGGTCGGGCGGCGCACCTTGAGCACGACATCCGCCCTGCCGGCGTCGGCGGCCTTGCCGATCGCGGCGCCTACCTTGGCGAATTCCTCGTCGGGTATGCGCGAGTCGGCGCCCGCGCCGGCCTCGACGACGACGTCGAATCCCAGCCCGACCAGCCGTTTCGCCGTTTCCGGCGAAGCCGCCACGCGACCTTCCGTTGGGTCAACCTCACGGGGAATGAAGACTGTCTGTCCCACCGCCTTGTCCTTTCGGTTGGAACTCTCGCTCGCGGGGCATGGACTGCGCGCCGGCCGGATTCCCGGCCGGCATAGAGAGCTAGCGCAGGATGAAGCCGCCGACGGCGCAGATGATGACGAAGAGAATGAAGGAAGAAATGAAGCCGGCTGCGGTGAAGAAGCCGAACGCCATCGAGATCAGGATGGCGGCGACGACCAGCGAGCCATATTTTGCGAGCCCGACGAAACCGCGGTAGGTCCGATCGTGCTCGGCATAGTCCATCTCGGCGCCCAGTTCGACTGGACCGGTCGGCGTGTGGTCGGCCATGCTGTACCCCTCCGGAAAAAGCTCTGAAGCGAAATAGCGAAAAGCCGGCACAAGGGCAATGGCGCTATTGCCGCATCACCAGGGAACTCAATCAATGAAAACTTGAAAGCGGGCAATGAAAACCTGGAAACGGGCACAGGCCGAGCCCGCTTCCGTACCAACCTAGGCTAGCCGGCCAGATGCGGGAACAGGCCGAGCAGGCCCGCGACGATGAGATAGATCGCCACGATGTAGTTGAGCAGGCGCGGCATGACGAGAATGAGCACGCCGGCGATCAGCGAGATCAGGGGCGTGAGCGTGATGGCCGAGACGGTCATGGTCTTTCCTTTCGCAGACAGGTCCATCGCGACACACGCGATCGAGCCGGCAGGGAAACGAACGTGGAGGCAAAAAGCTCCCTGAAAGGTGCCTGCCGCCGGCGCGTCGGCGTTCGCCAGACCGTCAGGCGGCCTCGCGCAGATATTTGGCCGTCGGCACGATAGAGAGCGGCGTCAGCCTGTTGATCGCCGGATTGGCGAACATCATCCTCTGCTCCATCGGCGTCGACTTGAAGAACGGAAACCGCTCCAGCGTCTGGCGCAGGTTCTCGCCGCACGGGATTTCGAACAGGGCGATCGGCGCCAGAACGCCCGGAAACACCTTGCCCTCGGTCTTCTGCTCGGCATGGAAGATGCGGTGGTAGTAGGCGGAATGCTCGACCTTGACCGGCGTCAGCACCGCGGTCTGGCCGAAATAGGACGAAGCCACCATGCCGAGCCTGAGCGTGAGGAAAGGCAGGACGCCCGGAGCCGGCGCGCTGAAAGGATCGGTCGCGAAGCGGGTCCCGTCGATGAAACTCTCGCCTCTGGCGAGCCGCTCCCTCAGGATTTCGGGATAGGCGTCCACAGACGGCGAATAGGGATGCTCGCTGGAGATGTAATGCAGCCTGAGCGTACTGACGAGCCGGCCGTCATAATACACGCCGAACCGGTAGGAGTTCGGCAGATCGTCCCATCGATCCTCGAACATGCCGCTGGCGATCGGACCGCACATGCCGGATTGCAGATAGGACTGATAGCGGAGGCGGTAGATTTCCTCCAGGTCCTCTCCGCCGGTCACGAGCCTGTATTCGACATGCTCCAGCATCTGCATGATCGACCGATTCAACGCCGATCCACCCTGTGCCGCGGACGACACATTTTGCCCTTCGGTACTCATGTCTGCTTGCCCTCGAAGTCCGCCTGAAGCAACGCTACTCCAGATGGGTCCCGAGACAAGCTGAAACTGCCGCAGATCCTATTTACCTTCGGTTAACCTTAACGATGCCGCGCCTTCGATTGCGGCAGGCGTCGACAACGCCAGCACCTTTTCTTCGTACGGATCATGTCCGACGACGGCGCTTGGCCGGCGGGCATTGCGCCGGACGCAGCCTGTGCTCCAGCCTGGTGTCCTTGACCGGGGCGTGCGGGGGCGGCTGATTCCGTCCGGCGGCAAAATTCCCTAACGGCGGGCGGACGCTGTGTTCAGCGCCTTGACCTGGTTCTGGAAAGGCCAGGTCACGTTCGACATGGTCTCTATGCCCGACGCACTGAGGGCGGCGCCGAACAGAAATCCCTGCACCAGGTCCGGCTTGACCTGAAGAGCGAGGATCTTGAGCTGTTCGAAGGTTTCGACGCCCTCCACCGTCACCTGCAGACCGAGCGGTCGCGACAGGCTGACGATGCCTTTCAGCAGTTCGAGCGAGCGCGTGTTCTGCGCCATGTCGACAAGGAACGAGCGATCGATCTTCACCTTGTCCAGCGGCAGTTTGTGCAGATAGCTCAGACTGGAATAGCCGGTGCCGAAATCGTCGAGCGCGATGCGGACGCCCAGCCCCCGGATCTGCTCGACGAGATCGCGCGTCGAGGACTTGTCGTCGAGCAAGGCCGTCTCGGTCACCTCGATCTCGAGCCGGTGAGCGGCGAGCGAGGACAGGGCCAGCGCGTCGCGCACCTTCTGGACGACATCGCTGTTGCGGAAATCCTTGGCCGAGAGATTGACCGAAACAGTCGTGGCTTCCGGCCATTTGGCGCATTCCAGACAGGCGGCCTCCAGCACGAAGGTGCTGATATCGGCGATGATGCCCATTTCCTCGGCGAGCGGAATGAAGATGGCCGGCGAGATCGGCCCGAGGTCGGGGTGGTCCCACCGGCAAAGCGCCTCGCAGCTTGCTATGCGCATGGTCTCCATCGACACGATGGGCTGGTAGACCACGCGCAACGCCTTGGCTTCGACGGCGCTGCGCAGGTCCGCCTTCATGAGCTGGCGGTTGCGGAAGGCGGCGTCCATCGCCGCCTCGAACAGGCGCCATCCGTTCTTGCCGAGTTCCTTGGCCTTGTAGAGCGCCAGATCCGCCTTGACGATCATCTCGTCGACACCGGCCCCGTCGACCTTCGAAATGACCGCGCCGGCGCTCGCCTGGATGCGCAGGTCGTGGCCGGCGACATCGACCTGGCCCTGCAGGCCGGCAAATATCTCGTCCATTGCCATCGAGAACTGGCTCTCGTCCTCGACGCGGTCGAAGAACAGCATGAATTCGTCGCCGCCGAAGCGGCTGACATGAATGCCGTCCTCGGAGAAGACCGCCAACCGTTCGGCGACCGCATAAAGCAGGCCGTCGCCGACGGGATGGCCCAGCGTGTCGTTCACGCTCTTGAAATCGTCCAGGTCGATGACGGCGATCGCGCACAGGCGGTCGCGATCCCCTCCGGCCATCGCCTCCAGGACAGTCTCGTGGAAATAGGCGCGGTTGATCAGGCCCGTCAGGCTGTCATAGCGCGCCATGGTGCGGATCTTCTCTTCCGCCTCGACGCGCGACGTCACGTCCTCGAAGGTGATGACGCCAAGTTCCTGATCGCCTTCGCGGGCCGAGAACTCATAGTACTGGCCGTTGGTGAAAGGGACGAGGACCTTGCGATTGCGGCCCTCCCGGAGCGCGCGGGTGAGCTGCGCCTCGACATAGCGGCAGTCCTTCGACGCCAGCATGCCGCCGGCGACGCCGCGCAGCAGCAGGGAGTGGATGGAACGGCCAAGCAGCGCGTCCGGACCGTCGAGCGACATCAACCTGGCCGCCTCGGCATTGGCGACCACCACCTTGCCTTCCGGCCCCAGCATGATCAGCCCGTGCGACATGGTGTTCAGCGCGCGGTCGAACCTGTGGGCAAGCTTGCGTGCCTGCTTATGGCCGATGACCGCCGAGAACAGCACGTCGCGGACGTGGTCGGCGCTGTTGACGGTGATGAACGTCATCGGAATGATCATCAGGCCGAGAGAGACGGAGGGCAGGTCCATGCGCAGCAGCAGCGCCAGCGCCGCAGGGCCGATGAAGGTGACCGAGAAGATGCGGACCATGACGGGCGAGCCGTAGTTGCGGCCGACCACCGTCACCAGCGTCGCCAGCGTCAGCGACATGGCGGCGAGTTCCGCGAACGGATCGGGATAGACATAGATGGACAGGAAGCACAGCGTTCCCAGGCCCAGTCCCTGCAGGCTGCCCTTGAGGATATAGCTGCGCTCCCATTGCCGCGCCTCCTCGACGCTGGCGATCGTTCCGCCCAGCCTGTGGAAGGTGCGGATGCCGAAATAGCGGAAGAGGCTGACGGAAAGGAGGATGAAGGACAGGGCCAGGAACAGCGGATTGTTCGTCCGCAGATAGATCATCAGGCAGAGGATCCAGTAGCAGGCGCCGCCGATAACCAGCATCTGGGCGTTGTCGAACAACGACCGCACAAACTGGATATAAACATCCGCCGGGATGTTTTCGATCTTCGGTTTGCCCATTTCGGCGGCCCAATGCTACGCCTTGTTATGACATATGGGCCTTAAGAAAGGCTTAGACGTGCCGTTTGCGGCCAGCGCAAAAGCCAATGGCGGGATGCGTTTGCAAGCCGGCAGGCCTGCTACTCGGCGGCGTGCAGCGTCGCCTGCCCACCGGCAGCGGTGAAGCGCTCGAGCAGGCGCGCGCGTTCGCCGGCCGCCTTCTCCATCGCGGCCAGCCGGACGTGGCCATAGCCGCGCACAAGCGCCGGCACCGACGCCAGCGCGGCGGCGGTTTCGATGCGATCTGGCGTGAGGCCGGTCCGGATCGTCTCGAGGTCCTGCTCATAGCGGTCGAGCAGGGCGCGCTCGGCGCGCCGTTCCGATGTGCGGCCGAACAGGTCGAAGGCCGTGCCGCGCAGGCCCTTCAGCGCCGCAAGCAGGCGGAAACCCTTTATCATCCACGGTCCGAAACTGGTCTTGCGGGGCTGGCCGTCGGCGTCGCGACGGCCGAAGACGGGCGGCGCGAGATGGAACTCGAGCCGGTCGTAACTCTGGAACTGCCGCGCCAGGTCGCGGGCGAAGGCGCCATCGGTGTAGAGCCGCGCAACCTCGTACTCGTCCTTGATCGCCATCAGCTTGAACAGGTTGCGGGCGGCAGCCTCGGCGACCATTGTCGAACCGGCGGACACCGCCGCCTCGGCGGCGCGAAGAGCGGCGATGCGTTCGGCATAGCGGCGCGCATAGGCGCCGTTCTGATAGGCGGTGAGGAAGGCGACGCGGCGCGCAACGATGTCGTCCAGCGTCTCGGCCAGCGGTCTGGGCGTTTCGCCCGCGCGCTCGACCGTGGCGCGAACGAAATCCGGCTCGTGCGCCGCCCGGCGTCCCCAGCGAAACGCGGCGAGGTTCATGGCGACCGCCTGTCCGTTCAGTTCGATGGCCTTTTCGATCGCCGCGGCCGACAGCGGCAGGCCGCCATTCTGGAAGGCGAAGCCAAGCAGGATCATGTTGGCGCCGACGGAATTGCCGAACAGCACCGTGGCGGCGCGCGTCGCGTCGAAGAAATGCGCCTTCTCTTCGCCGACGGCGCCGCGGATCGCCTTCTTCAGCCGCTCTGTCGGCAGGGAGAAATCGGCCGAGCGGGCGAAATCGCCCGGCATGACCTCGGCGGTGTTGGCGACGAACAAAGTGTGCCCGGATCGCGCGGCGCCAAGCACTTTCCGCGCTCCCGAGACGACGAGGTCGCAGCCCAAAATCGTATCGGCCTTGCCGGCGGAGACGCGGATGGCGTGGATGTCGGCCGGCGTCGTCGCGACCCGCACATGGGTGAAGACCGCGCCGCCTTTCTGGGCGAGGCCGGCCATGTCGATCATGCCGCAGCCCTTGCCTTCCAGATGCGCGGCCATGCCGAGGATCGCGCCGATGGTGACGACGCCGGTGCCGCCGACACCATCGATGATCGCCGCCCAGCCGGCCGGCCCCAGCGGGAACGGTGCCGGCTCCGGCACGCCTTTCAGCGGATCGGCCGAACCGGCGACGCCTTCGGCCTTCCTGACCTTCGCGCCATGCACCGTCACGAAGGACGGGCAGAAGCCGTTCACGCAGGAAAAATCCTTGTTGCAGGAGGACTGGTCGATACGCCGCTTGCGGCCGAACTCGGTCTCGACGGGTTGGATGGAGACGCAATTCGACTGGACGCCGCAATCGCCGCAGCCTTCGCACACCAGTTCGTTGATGAAGACGCGCCGGTCGGGGTCGGGGTAGGCGCCGCGCTTGCGGCGGCGGCGCTTCTCGGCCGCGCAGGTCTGGTCGTAGAGCAGCACCGACACGCCCTCGACATCGCGCAACTCGCGCTGGATGCGGTCGAGATCGTCGCGATGACCGATGGTGACGCCAGCGGGAAACGTCAGGCTACCAGCATATTTTCCCGGCTCGTCCGTCACCACGGCGATGCGCTCGACGCCCTCGGCGCGCACCTGCCGGGCGATCGCGTCGACGGTGAGACCGCCCTCGTGCGGCTGGCCGCCGGTCATGGCGACGGCGTCGTTGTAGAGGATCTTGTAGGTGATGTTGGTGCCGCTCGCGAGCGCGAAGCGGATCGCCAGCGAACCGGAATGATTGTAGGTGCCATCGCCCAGATTCTGGAAGATATGGCCGCGCCGGGTGAACGGCGCCTGGCCGACCCATTGGGCGCCCTCGCCGCCCATCTGGGTGAAACCCTGCGTCGAGCGGTCCATCCACAGTGCCATGAAATGACAGCCGATCCCGGCGGCGGCGAGCGACCCTTCCGGCACCTTGGTGGACGAATTATGCGGGCAGCCGGAGCAGAAATAGGGCGCGCGCGCGCCGACGTCCTGCGTGTCGGCCAGCATCGCCTGGAACTGCCTGAGACCGGCGACGCGGGCGGCGATCTCCTCCGAGGGGCCGATGGTGCGCAGGATGCGCTCGCCGAGCGCAACGGCGATATCGTTGGGGTCGAGCGCGCCCTTGGCGGGAAACAGCCAGTCGCCGCCTTCGTCCTTCTTGCCGACGATGGCGGGCTGCATGGCGCTGCCGTAGAGGTTCTCGCGAAGCTGCACCTCGATCAGCGAACGCTTCTCCTCGACCACGACGACCGTTTCGAGGCCGCGGGCGAAATCGGCGACATGCTGGAAATCGAGCGGCCAGGGGCAACCGACCTTGAAGAGGCGCACGCCGATGCGGTTGGCGGTCGCCTCGTCGATACCGATGTCCTCCAGCGCCTGGCGGACGTCGAGATAGCTCTTGCCGACGGTGACGATGCCGAGCTTCGGATTGGCGCCGCCGGAATAGATCGTGCGGTTCAGACCGTTGGCGCGGATGAAGGCGGCGGCCGCGGCGCGCTTGGCCTCGTGCAGCCGCTCCTCCTGGCCGAGCATGTCCAGTTCGTTGCGGATGTTGAGGCCGCCGGGCGGCATGTCGAATTCGGGCAGGACGATCGAGACCCTGTCCAGCGCGGCATCGACGCTCGCCGTCGATTCGATGTTGTCCTTGACGCATTTGACGGCGCCCCACAGGCCGGCGAAACGCGACAGCGCGAATCCGTAAAGGCCGTAGTCGATGATCTCCTGCACGCCGGCGGGATTGAGGACCGGGATCATGGCATCGACGAAATGGTATTCCGTGGCGTGGGCGTTGGTCGACGATTCGGCCATATGGTCATCGCCCATCAACGCCAGCACGCCGCCATGCTTCGAGGAGCCCGCCAGGTTGGCGTGGCGGAAGACGTCGCCCGAGCGGTCGACGCCCGGCCCCTTGCCGTACCAGATGGAAAAGACGCCGTCGTAGCGCCCCTCGCCGGTGAGTTCCGCCTGCTGCGAGCCCCAGCAGGCGGTGGCTGCGAGTTCCTCGTTCAGCCCCGGCTGGAAGACGATATCGGACGCCGCAAGCTGCCGTTTCGCTTTCCACAGTTGCAGGTCGAGCCCGCCGAGCGGCGAGCCGCGATAGCCGGAGACGAAGCCTGCCGTGTTCAGCCCCGCTTGCCGGTCGCGCTCGCGCTGCATCAGGAGCATGCGCACGACCGCCTGTGCGCCTGACAGGAAGACACGCTCTTTGGAAAGATCGAATTTGTCGTCGAGCGCGACGTCGTGCAGCGTCATCGAACCTTCCTCTGCGTAGGCGGCTTTCGAAGCAGCAGCCTGCGTCGAGTTCGGCGTCCACTCTTCCTTCCCTTGGCAATGAGGTCAAACGATTTCGGCTGCGCCACGTCCGCGCGGCGTCGGCTAGCGATGGCAGGCCTTCCGCCTTTTCGCCGTCTCAACCCGCCTTGGAGCAGTCGGGTTTCGGCGCATTCGGCAGCCTGCCGTCGGGATGGCCGGCAAGGACCGGGTTGAGGACGTAGCGCGAGCCTGTCACCAGCGGCGCGTCCGGCAGGTCGGTCTGGTCCTGGTTCGATATCAGCGTGGTCTTCAGTTCCTGCAGCACGGCGCCGTCCTTGTCCTTTATGTGGATGGCGACCGCATAAGGCTTGTCCTTGACCACGCAGGTAAGCGGCGGACTGGTCAGCGTCAGATGCGGCAGCTTGGGCCAGATTTTCTGCTCCACGACCAGTGGATCGCCGCCGGCCGGGTTTTCGAAATCGACCACCGCGACATTGCCCTCGCCCACCGGCCGCAAAGGATGCAGCGTGATGACGTAGGTGGCCCGTGCCAGCCGATAGTTGAACTCGAACAGCCGGCCGGAAATCTCGTAGAGCGCTTCCTTGCCGGTGTCGCGACAGGCACCGAGGACCATGGCGGCAAAAAGCACGGCGGCGCCGACGACGGCGCGTGAAACCCTGCTAGACATCTTCGACCTCCTGCGCCGCCTTGCGGCGCCTGTAATGCCGGCTCGCCTTGCGCCGGTTGCCGCACACCGCCATGTCGCACCACAGGCGGCTGGCGTTGCGGCTCCGGTCGATGAAGAGCCAGTTGCAGTTGGGACAGATGCGCAGCCGCGCCAGGGCGCCTGCCGCGAGCAGCGACAGCGCCGAGACGGCCAGCGCCGCCTCGAAGGCGAGCGGCGTAGACGGATCGCCGAACGGCCTTTCCGGCGCGCAAAGCCTTTTATCGCTTCGCGCCAGGCCGTCGGCGCAGGCGCGCAGGAAGGCGGCCAGATCATCGCAGGCCAGCGCTCTGTGTTCCACGGCGCCGCGAAACAGACGGTCCGTGGTCTCGCGGATCGACAGGACGAGCGGCGCGACGGCGTGCGGATCATCGGCCGCCAGCGGCCTGCCGCCCAGCTCGGCAGCACGAAAAATGCTTGCAGCTTCAGCGAAGCGGGCAATTTCCGCCGCATCCGCGAAGCGGTCGAATGCCCGTGTTGCGTCGCCGCGCAGAACGACCGTGTTGGCCGTATCCAGCGCCAGAATGCCGCCCACAAAGCGATGAGGGATCCAGGAGACCGTCATACCTCTTAGACTAACCTGTAAATGACGTTTGACAAGTTAGATTCGCCGGTGCAAACCTGACGGGAGCGCGGATCGGTCCGCGCCGGCGGATCGGCCATGCTCTATTTCCTGCAGCAGGTTCTGAACGGCGTGCATACCGGCGCGCTCTATGCCCTGCTCGCCTGCGGCTACGCGCTGACCAATGGGGTGCTCCACCGCACCAACCTCGCGCATGGCGCAATCTTCGCCTTTGCCGGGCAGACGATGATCCTGGCCGCCGTCTTTGGCTGGCAGGTGCTGTGGCTGACGCTGCCGGTCACCGTCGCCTTCGGCATCGCGCTGGCCTTCGCCTATGCCCTGCTTGTCAGCTATTTGCTGTCGCGCACCGTGTTCGAACCGCTGGCCGACCGCTCCGCCAACACCGTCGTCGCGGCGACGCTCGGCGTACTGCTCGTGCTTAGCGAACTCGCGCGCATCGCCGCCGACACGAAGGATATGTGGCTGTCGCCGATTCTGGCGCACCCTGTCGTGTTCGTCGAGCGCTCCGGCTTCAAGGTCACGCTCACCGTCATCCAGCTCATCAACTGCGCGCTCGTCGTGGCTGCCGTGCTGGGCGTTCACGGAATGCTCGCCCGCTCCCGCTTCGGCCGCGAATGGCGGGCCGTCTCCGACGATCCGCATGCCGCGCGGCTTTGCGGCGTCGATACGCGCGCGGTGTTCCGCAAGTCCGTGCTGGCCGGCGGGCTGACGGCGGCCCTCGCCGGGGTGCTTGCCGGCCTCTACTACGGAAACATCTCGTTCGGCACGGGGCTGGTGTACGGGTTGAAGATCCTGTTCGTCACCGCTGTTGGCGGTTATCTGTCGCCGGTCAGGGCGGCTTTCGGCGGCGCCGCGTTCGGCCTCGCCGAATCGCTGTGGGCAGGCTATTTCCCGATCGAGTGGCGCGACGTGTGGATGTTCCTGTTCCTGGTCGCGCTGCTTGTGCTGATCGGCGCCGGGCGCGACGGCCGCACGGCAAGCCTGCCCTGATCCTTTCCCGGCGCGTGGGCCTTTCGACCGACGACAGCGCCGCCTGTCCTCGGGCCGACAATTCTCACCGGATTTGCGGGCCTCTCGATGTTGACCGCTGTGGCCACCCACGGCATAGGGTTGGGCCACGACGCTTCCAAGAAACAAGGGGCTGGGAGCGACAGCCTATGGGAGGATACGGATGGAAGGGCTTATCGCTCTGTCCCGCGGCATCGACCGTCTCAACGAATTCGTCGGCAAGTCGGTTTCCTGGCTGATCCTCGTTTCGATCGTGGTCAGCGCCGGGAACGCGATCATCCGCAAGGCCTTCAATGAATCGTCGAACGCCTGGCTCGAGCTGCAATGGTATCTGTTCGGGGCCGCCTTCCTGCTGGCAGCCGCCTACACGCTCAAGCAGAACGAACATATCCGCATCGACATCGTCTACGGCCGGTGGTCGCGCCGCGTGCAGCACTGGATCGACCTGATCGGCCATCTCCTGTTCCTGATGCCGTTCACATTGCTGATGGTCTACTATCTCGTTCCCTACGTGCTGAGATCCTACGGAAGCGGCGAGATGTCGACCAATGCGGGCGGCCTCATCATCTGGCCGGCAAAGGCGATGCTGCTCGCCGGCTTCCTGCTTCTGGCCCTGCAGGGCATCTCGGAAATCATCAAGAAGATCGCCGTCATGACCGGCCGCCTGGAAGACCCGACGCCGTTCGAGCCGACGCATCCGCCGCTCGAAATGGAAGTCGAGAGCGAGGAGGCGCGCCGATGATGGAACTCATCGCGCAGAACATGGCGCCGATCATGTTCGTCTCGCTGATCGTCTTCCTTCTGATCGGCTATCCCGTCGCCTTCTCGCTCGCCGCCAACGGGTTGCTCTTCTTCGTCCTCGGCGTTTGGCTGGCGCCCCATTCGGCCGGCTCGATCAACCTGTCCTGGCCGCTGCTGACCGCGCTTCCCGACCGGTTCTACGGCGGCGTCATGGCCAATGACACGTTGCTGGCGATCCCGTTCTTCACCTTCATGGGCATCGTGCTCGAACGCTCAGGCATGGCCGAGGACCTGCTCGACACGATCGGTCAATTGTTCGGTCCGATCCGCGGCGGCCTGGCCTACGCAGTTATCCTGGTGGGCGCGCTGCTGGCCGCGACGACCGGGGTGGTGGCGGCTTCCGTCATCGCGATGGGCCTGATCTCTCTGCCGATCATGCTGCGCTACGGCTACGACCGGCGGCTCGCTTCCGGCGTGATCACCGCTTCGGGCACGCTGGCGCAGATCATCCCGCCGTCGCTGGTGCTGATCGTGCTGGCGGACCAGCTCGGCCGCTCGGTCGGCGACATGTATAGCGGCGCGCTGATCCCCGGCCTGGTGCTGACCGGCCTCTACATGGGCTATGTGCTGATCGTCTCGATCGTGCGGCCGGATTGGACGCCGGCCCTGCCGGCGGAAGCACGCACGCTCGGCCACGGCATCACCTCGCTCCTGCTCGCGCTGCTGGCGGCCGTGGCCATCGCCTACGGCGCCTACCGCTACCTCGAACCGGCGCACGGCGAGAACGCCGACATCCTCGCCGCCGCGGTCGGCATCATCGCCATCTACATCGTCGCCATCCTCGACAAGGCGCTCAACCTCAACATGATGTCGCGACTGGCGCAGCAGGTCGTCATCGTGCTGATCCCGCCGCTGGCGCTAGTGTTCCTGGTGCTGGGCACGATCTTCCTCGGCATCGCCACGCCGACCGAGGGTGGCGCCATGGGCGCGGTCGGGGCGCTCGTCATGGCGGCGGCGAAGCGGCGGCTGACGCTGGACGTCGTCAAGCAGGCGCTGGCCTCGACGACAAGGCTGTCGTCGTTCGTGCTGTTCATCCTGGTCGGCTCGCGCGTCTTCTCGCTGACCTTCTACGGCGTCAACGGGCACCTGTGGGTCGAGCACCTGCTGGTCTCGCTGCCTGGCGGCGAGCTCGGCTTCCTCGTCGTCGTCAACCTCCTGGTGTTCTTCCTCGCCTTCTTCCTCGACTTCTTCGAGCTGGCCTTCATCATCGTGCCGCTGCTGGCGCCGGCGGCGGAGAAGCTCGGCATCGACCTGATCTGGTTCGGGGTGCTGCTGGGGATCAACATGCAGACCTCCTTCATGCACCCGCCTTTCGGCTTCGCGCTGTTTTATCTGCGCTCGGTCGCCGCGCGCGTGCCCTATCTCGACCGCATCACCGGCCAGCAGATCGCGCCGGTGACGACCGGCCAGATCTACTGGGGCGCCGTGCCTTTCTTGCTGATCCAGGTGCTGATGGTGGCCATCACCCTGCTGTTTCCGCAGATGGTGCTGCGCTACAAGGGCAAGGTCGTCGATCCCGGCGCCATCGAGATCAAGATGCCGGACCTGCCCGGCCTCTCGCTGCCACCCCTCGGCGCGCCAGCCGCACCGCACGGCGGTGCGACACCGACGGCGCCGGCCGCGCCCAATCTTTCGCAGCCGCCGAGCTTCGGCGGAGCACCTGCGCAACCGGCAACTCCAGCGACACCAGACCTGTCCCAGCCGCCGAACTTCGGCGCGCCCGCGCCATCACCGCAGACAGCACCGGCGACACCCGATCTTTCGCAGCCGCCGAACTTCAACTGAGCAGGCCTGCACCTCCTCGACGCCTGCAGCGCGATATAAAGAAAACCCCGGAGCACCGCTCCGGGGTTTTCGTATCGGGACGACGCGTGCGGCCTACAGCTTGCCGGCCCGCTGCTGGATCATCATGAAGGTGTCGAAATTGTATTCGGCCACCTGATCCCACAGATAGGCCTCCTTGCGGAAGGCGACGATGGATTCCCAGATCGTCTTGAAGTCCGCGTTCGAGGCCATCATCTCGTCATAGGTCTGGTTGGCGGCGTCGAAGCAGGCGGCCAGGATTTCCTGGCTGAACGGCTTCAGCTTGGCGCCGTTGGCGACGAGCGACTTGATCGCCTTGGTGTTCAGGTAATCGTATTTCTGCAGCATGTCGGCGTCTTCAGCCTGGCAGGCGGTGCGCAGCAGCGACTTGTAGGCGGCCGGCAGGGCTTCGTACTTGTCCTTCGCGAACAGGAAGTGCACGGTCGGACCGCCTTCCCAGAAGCCGGGATAATAGTAGTAGGGCGCGACCTTGTAGAAGCCGAGCTTCTCGTCGTCATAGGGGCCGACCCATTCGGCCGCATCGATGGTGCCCTTCTCCAGCGCCGGGTAGACGTCGCCGCCGGCGAGCTGCTGCGGCACCAGGCCGAGCTTTTCCATGACCTTGCCGGCGAAGCCGCCGATGCGCATCTTGAGGCCCTTCAAGTCCTCGACAGTGTTGATCTCCTTGCGGAACCAGCCGCCCATCTGGGTGCCCGTGTTGCCGCCCGGCAGGCCGAACAGGCCCTGCTTGGCGAGGAAGGTGTTGAACAGGTCGATGCCGCCGCCGTGATACTGCCAGGCGTTGCGGCCGCGCGCGTTGAGCGCGAAGGGCACGTCCGAGCCGAGCGCCCAGACCGGGTCCTTGCCCCAGAAGTAATAGCAGACGGTGTGCGCTGCCTCGACCGTACCGGCGGTCACGGCATCGGCCGCCTGCAGGCCGGGGACCAGTTCGCCGGCGGCGAAGACCTGGATCTGGAAATTGCCGTCGGTCGCTTCCGAAACCATTTTCGACAGCACTTCGGCGCCGCCATAGATCGTGTCGAGCGACTTCGGGAAGGACGACGTCAGCCGCCAGGTGACCTTGGGGTTGGATTGCGCGATGGCCGGGGCCGCCAGCGTCGTCGCGACGGCCGCAGCCCCTGCGCCGGTGGCACCAGCCTTGCGAATGAATGAACGACGATCCATGAAATACTCCTCCCAATTGAAACCGGACGCGCCATAGCCCGGAAATCCTTGATTTCCTAGCCGTCTCCAGCGCGAACAATACACGCGGAAGTGACCGAGTCCAGCGCACACGGACAAGCGCGGCGTCCGCCGGAAAGGTTCTGCCCGCCACATGCGACTTTGGTTCATTTCCCGGAGATCGATCGCGAAAACTTGCCGTGGCAATCAGCCTTGCAATCGCCTATTTTACAGGCAAAGCAGTCGCATTCTTCACCGGAGCCATCATGCTTCAGCCGCTCGTCGCCGTTTCCACCGATGTCCGCCAGTTCGAGAACTACACGTGGCATGCGGCGCCGCAGCAATATCTCGAAGCGGCTATCTCGGGCGCCGGCGTGTTTCCGGTGCTGGTGCCTTCCTTCGGCGACCGCCTCGACCTCGACGAGCTTCTGTCGTCCGTCGACGGCGTCATGCTGACGGGATCGAAATCCAACGTGCACCCGTCGCTCTACGGCGGCGACGCGTCCGAGGCCAACGGCCCCTACGACGAAGCTCGCGACGCGACCACCCTGCCGCTGATCCGCAAGGCGATCGAGCGCGGTGTGCCGCTGCTCGCCATCTGCCGCGGCATCCAGGAGATGAACGTCGCGCTCGGCGGCTCGCTCGCCACCGAAATCCAGGACCGTCCCGGCTCGCTCGACCATCGCGCGCCGGCCAGCGACAGGCAGGACGAACGCTTCGCCATCCGCCAGCCGGTTTCGATCAAGCCGGGAAGCTGCCTTGCCGGCGTGTTCGGCGCCGGCGACATCATGGTCAATTCCGTGCACCGGCAGGCCGTGGAGCGGCTGAGTCCGAAGCTTCAGGTCGAGGCGGTCGCGGAGGACGGCACGGTGGAGGCGGTGTCCGTGAAGGATGCCCGCGCCTTCGCCGTCGGCGTGCAGTGGCACCCCGAATACTGGGTGAATTCCGACAGCGCCTCGGCGACGATCTTCCGCGCTTTCGGCGACGCTGTCAGGGCGCATGCGGGCGCACGGCTCGGCGCGCGCACCGCCGCCGAATAGGCGAGCGGCCTTTCCGCACGACCGTCCGGCTATTTCCGCGCCAGTTGGAGCAACGGCGTCGCAGGTGCGTAGGACAGGTATCCATCGCCATCGGCGACGGAAAACGCGATCATCCTGGTAGCGTCGTCGCGATCGAAAGCGACCGTCCCGTCCTCCGTCTCGCGCCAGACGGCGGCGCGCGCAAGACCGGGCAGGAGCGCGTCGCAATCGGCGGCCGGGCGGATCGCGAACGTGCCGGGAGACAGCGCTTTTCCGCGCGTCACCAGGCAGCTTTCGCTGCCGTCCGCCGTCAACCGGTAGACGATCCCGGCCGGAGGCTGGCGGGCGGCGGCTGTCGTCGACCCAAGCGCCGGCTCGGGCGCCTGGAAGAAATTGGTGCCGCCATAGAGCGCGACGCCGGCGGCCAATATGGAAAGCAGCTTCATGCCCAGTCCCGAACGAAAAGTTCCGAGACAGGATGCCGCCTTATGGCTAACGGTCCGTTAAAAGGGCGCCGCCGGCGTTAATCAGTGTGGCGGGCGGGGACACTCGCCGTCTCGGCAACGGGCGTCAGCGGCTTTCCCTTGCCGAACCAGGCGATCAGATTGTCGACGACGAGATCGGCCATGGCGCGTCTCGTATATTCGGACGCCGAGCCGACATGCGGCAAGAGCACGGTGTTTGGCGCGTCGAGCAGCGCCTGCGGCACGTTCGGCTCGTCGGCGAAGACGTCGAGCCCGGCCGCGGCGATGGTGCCGTCTGAAAGCGCGGCCGCGAGCGCCGCCTCGTCCACGGTCGAACCGCGGCCGATATTGACGAAGACGCCGTCCGGTCCCAGCGCGGACAGCACCTTCGCATTCACCGCCTTCGCCGTCGCCGGCGTGCCGGGCGCTACCGAAACCAGCGTATCGACGGCGGACGCCAGCCCCTCCAGCGTATCGTGATAAGCGTAATCCAGCCCCTCCACCTGGCGGCGGTTGTGATAGGCGATGGGCAGGCCGAACGCCTCCAGGCGCTTGGCGATGGCAAGGCCGATGCGGCCCATGCCGAAGATGCCGACCTTGCGGTCGCGCAGGGTCAGCGGCGTCAGCGGATAGTTGCCGTCGCGCTTCCAGCGCCCGTCGCGCAGCCATGCCTCCGCCTTCGTCAATTCGCGCACCGTGTTGATGAGAAGGCCGACGGCGGTGTCAGCGACCTCTTCGGTCAGCACGTCCGGCGTGTTGGTGACGACGACGCCGTGCTCGCCGGCCCAGCGCGCGTCAACGCCGTCGTAGCCGACGCCGAAATTGGCGACGATCTCGAGGCCGGGCAGAGCGGACATGAAGGCGCGGTCGATCATGCCGCCGCCGATCGCCGGCGAGGCGGCGACGCCGCGCACGGACGCCTTCAATTCCTCGCCGATCAGCGCCGGATCGATGCGATCGAGCTCGACGAGATTGAAGGTGTCACGGATGCGCGCGACCGAATGGCCATGCAGCTTTCCCGGAATCAGGATCGTGACGGAGCGCAGATCGGTCATTCAAGGACCCTTTCGTTATTGTCGGTGGCGGTTGGAGATCAGCCCTGCAACGGGCGGCCGGTCGACTGGCGCACATGCAGTTCGGGTTTGATGAGGTCCTGCGACAGGTGGACAGGCTGGCCGTTGAGCTTGTCCAGCAAGGCGCTGGCGGCGCGGCGGCCGACCTCGCGCTGGCCGTTCCAGACCGTCGTCAGCGCGGGCGTGGCGATCGCCGCCTCCTCGAGATCGTCGTAGCCGGTGACGGAGATGTCGACGCCCGGCACGAGGCCGGCGCGGGCGATGCCGTTCATCAGGCCGATGGCGACCAGGTCGTTCCAGCAGCACGCCGCCGTCGGCTTGTCCTTCAGCGCCAGGAACTGGCCGGCCGCCTCGAAACCGCCCTGCTTGGTGCGCGGCCCGGGAATGCGCCATGCCGGCCTGACCTCGAGTCCCGCCGCCTCCATCGCGTCGACATAGCCCTGGTAGCGGTCGCGGCCGGTAGAGGTCTGGTCGGTGCCGCCGATCATGGCGATGCGGCGGTGGCCGAGCGAGATCAGGTGGTTGGTGGCAAGCGCGGTGCCGTAGGCGTCGTCGCCGCGGAAGACAGGCACATGCGAGCCCTCGACATCACGGGCGATCAGCACCGCCGGCAGCCCGTTCGTCTCGGCCGTGATGATGTCGGAGGCCGGCGTGCCGATCGCCGGCGACATGATCACGCCGTCGGCGCCGAGTTGCAGCAGCGTGTCGATGAAGATGCGCTGCTTGTCGAGCTGGTCGTAGTGGTTGGAGAGGATGAAGGTCTGCCGGCTGCGGTCGAGCTCGTGCTCGATCGAACGCAGGATTTCTGCGTAGAACGGGTTCATGATGTCGTGCACCACGACGCCGACGATGCCCGAGCGCGAGGTGCGCAGCGAGGCGGCGCGGCGGTTGTAGATATAGCCGATCTCGCGCGCGTGGTCCTTGATGCGCTCGCGCGTGGAGCCCGCCACGAGCGGGCTGTCGCGCAACGCCAGGGAAACGGTGGCGGTGGAGACGCCGAGCGCGTCCGCGATCGTCGACAGCTTGATCTTCTGTGCCAGCGCGCAGCCTCCCCCACCGCTTTTTAAACAGTTTAAAAAGGCTTATGCCATCCTTGCCGGCCAATTCAAAGCTTTTTTGCCGGCGGCGGCCTGTCGACCCGCACGCCCCGGCAGAGGGCCTTCAGCCGTGCATTTTCGCGCCTTTGGTGATCTTGTCGGCCAGCTTCCGGTCGGCGCGCAAAGCCAGCCCCACGACCTTCGCGCTGTCGGGATCGAATTCGGCGAACACGGCGCGGTTGGCGGTGTCATGGCCGGTCGCGAACATCTCCTCGATGTAGAGCGACGTCGTCACGCCACGCTCCAGCGCGCGGCGGTGAATGGCCGACAATCCAGCCTGATCGGCCGACAGGACGATGACCGGCTGGATCGACATCGGATTGTACAAATTACCGACGGCGTCCCGATACGGCTCGCCGATGACAGCGGGAAACTGCGCCACGATGCCGCTGACGAGGAAGGCGGTGACGTTGAGCTTCTGCCAGACCGCCAGGTCTTCGCGCAGGACGATTGCAATCTTGGTATCGAACATGGGAGACTCCGTGAATGGCGATGGCGGTGTCTCTAGACATGCGACCCCAGACAGGTCTTGGACGTTTGTGCGCGGACCGCGCAGGCGACCGCATCGTCCCGGCGCCGGCGTCCGGTGGCATGGAACGGATCGAGGCATGGTTCTCCGGCAACGCCTACGATCCGCACAGGCACGACACCTACGCCATCGGCCTGACGATCGAGGGCGTGCAGGCGTTCCGCTATCGCGGGGCGCTGCGCCGCAGCCTGCCGGGGCAGATCATCGTGCTGCATCCCGACGAGGTGCATGACGGCGGCGCAGCAACCGAAGCGGGCCTGCGCTACCGGATGCTCTACCTGGAGCCGTCACTGGTCGCCGGCAGCCTCGCCCGCCGCGGCCGGGCGCTGCCTTTCGTCAGGGACGGCGTCGTCAGCGACCCGTCCTTCCGCAAGACGCTGCTCGGCGCGCTCGGATCGCTGGACGCGCCCATGGAAGACCTCCAGCTCGACGATTTTCTGGTCCGGCTGGCGGACTGCCTCGCCAGGCACTCGGGCGAGCCGGAACGCCCGCTCTCGCGACCGTCGCTCAGGGCAGCGATGCTGGCGCGCGACCATCTGGAGGCCAACGCGCTTCGCCTGGTCCGGTCGCAGGAACTGGAGGCGGTCACCGGCATGGACCGCTTCCAGCTGGCGCGCCATTTCCGCGCCGTCTTCTCGACCAGCCCGCACCGCTTCCAGACGATGCGCCGCCTGCAGCAGGCGCGCCGCATGATCGAAGCCGGCGAAGCGCTGGCATCGGTGGCGCCGGCGACGGGCTTCAGCGACCAGAGCCACCTCAACCGTCAGTTCAGGAAGGCGTTCGGCGTCACGCCCGGCCGCTGGGCGGCGCTGGTGCGCGGCTGATCAGTCCTCGGCGTCGTCGCCGTCATCGTCGGCCAGCACGATTTCCTCAGCCGACAAATTGGCCTCGATGCGGGCCAGCAGCTTGAACAGCGCCTTCTGTTCCTTCTTGTCGAGGCCCTTGAGCGCCTGTTTCTCGGTCTTCTTCACCGATTTCTCGATGGCGCGGATCGTCTCGCGGCCGGTATCGGTGAGGAAGATGTGCGCCTGACGCGCGTCGGAATTGGAGGCGCGCTTCTCCAGGAAGCCCTGCGCCTGCAGGCGGTTGATCGTCTTGGTGATGGTCGGCGGGCGCACGCCGAGGCGTTCGGCGAGGTTGCCCGGTGTCTGGCCATCCTCGCGGTCGAGCGCCAGCATGATCTGGTCCTGTCCGGCATAGAAACCGTGCGCGAGCAGCCGCGCGGCGAGCGCCGTGCGAGCGAGCCGCGCCGCCGAATGCAGCCGGCTCATCGTCGCCGCCTTGTCAGCCTTGGCCATGGTCATTCCCTCATCTCGACCGCGCCGGCCGGTCACAATAACGGCGGACGGCGAATTGACAATCGGCATCATGCCGCGAAACCGCAAGCCGCTTTGCCGGCAACAGGTCCCGCCGGCCAAGGCTAATGGCAGACATTTGTTTCAGTTAGATGACAAACTATTTTTCCCTGACCGGCGTCCCGCCGCCGCGTCCGGTACGTCGGCGGATTTCTCCGTCAGCGAAACGGACCAGCGGTTTTGCGGGGTGCAAAACGGCGAGCGGCATCCTATATGAGAGGCCGAATTTTCCCGAAGAGGTCCTCCCCATGAGCGAAGCCCAGACGCAGATCCCGGTAACCGTGCTGACCGGCTATCTCGGCGCCGGCAAGACGACGCTGCTCAACCGCATCCTGTCGGAAAACCACGGCAGGCGCTACGCCGTCATCGTCAACGAGTTCGGCGAGATCGGCATCGACAACGACCTGATCGTGGAATCCGACGAGGAGATCTACGAGATGAACAATGGCTGCGTGTGCTGCACGGTGCGCGGCGACCTGATCCGCGTCGTCGAAGGGCTGACGCGCCGGCCCGGCCGCTTCGACGCCATCGTGGTCGAGACGACCGGCCTGGCCGACCCGGTGCCGGTGGCGCAGACCTTCTTCATGGACGACGACGTGCGCTCCAAGACCCGGCTCGACGCCGTGGTGGCGCTGGTCGATGCCAAGCACCTGCCGCTGAGGCTCAAGGATTCGCGCGAGGCCGAGGACCAGATCGCCTTCGCCGACGTGGTCGTGCTCAACAAGACCGACCTGGTGACCCCGCAGGAACTCGCCGACGTCGAGGCGACGATCCGCGCCATCAACCCGACGGCGAAGATCCACCGCACCCAGCGCTCGGGCGTCGATCTCAAGGACGTGCTCGACCGCGGCGCCTTCGACCTGAAGCGCACGCTCGAGAACGACCCGCATTTCCTCGACGCCGAGGAGCACGACCATGACCACGATCATGTCTGCGGCCCGGACTGCGATCACGATCACCACCATCATGACCACGACCATCACGACGGCCACGACCATGCGCATCCGGCCGCGATCCACGACGTGACGGTGCAGTCGGTGTCGCTGCGCGCCGGCGAGATGGATTCGAAGAAGTTCTTCCCCTGGATCGAGAAGGTCACCCAGCTCGAAGGCCCGAATATCCTGCGCCTCAAGGGCATCATCGCTTTCAAGGACGATCCGGATCGCTACGTGCTGCAGGGCGTGCACATGATCATCGAGGGCGATCACCAGCGCCCCTGGAAGGACGGCGAGACGCATGAGAGCCGGCTGGTGTTCATCGGCCGCGAACTCGACGCCGAGCGACTGCGGAAAAGCTTCGAGGCCTGCCAGGCGGTCGCCGCGGCCTGACGCGCCCGTCCAATTGATGCGCCAGGCCACCGGCCCGCTTGCCGAAGCCGGGCGGGTCGGATAGTCACCCGGTCATGCCCACAGTCGCACCGCTCGATCTCGAAGGCCATTGCGTGGCCGCCGTCTTCCTCAACGACGTTCCGTTCTTCGCCATGGCGGACGGCGCGGTCCACAGGCTGGATCACGGCCACAAGACCGTCCAGGCCAATGACGGCCTGCTCGCCGTCGCGCATGACGAAACCAACAAAAGGCTGGTGACCGGCGGCGAGGATGGCAAAGTGTTCGCCGTCAAGGCCGACGGCACGGCGGAAGAATTGGCGAGTGCCGGCAGGAAATGGATCACCAGCGTCGCCGCCGGCCCGCAGGGCGCGGTCGCCTTCGGTGCGGGCCGCAGCGCCTTCGTGCGCTTCAACGACGGCAAAGTGAAGGAATTTACCCATCCGCGTTCGGTGGAAGGCGTCGCTTTCGCGCCTAAGGGCCTGCGCATCGCGGTCGCCCGCTACAACGGCGCGACGCTGCATTTTCCCGCCGCCGAGGGCAAACCGGTGGAGTTGGAATGGGCCGGCGCGCATACCGGCGTCACCTTCTCGCCGGACGGCAATTTCCTGGTCACCACCATGCAGGAGAACGCGCTGCACGGCTGGAAGCTGGCCGACGGCAAGCACATGCGCATGTCGGGCTATCCGGCCAAGGTGAAATCGCTGTCCTGGGCGGCGAAGGGCCGCTGGCTGGCGAGTTCCGGCGCGCCGGCGGCGATCGTATGGCCTTTCCAGGCCAAGGACGGACCGATGGGCAAGGCGCCGCTGGAACTCGGCACGCGCGGCGACGCGATGGTCACCTGCGTGGCCTGCCATCCCAGTCAGGAAGTGGTGGCGATCGGCTACGACGACGGCATGGTTCTGGCCTCCCGCTTCGCCGACCAGAAAGAGGTGCTGCTGCGCCGCCCGGGCAAGGGCGCGGTCACCTCGATGATGTGGGACCGCGAAGAGCGCCGCATCGTCTTCGGCAGCGCTGCCGGCGACTGCGGCGTGATCGATATTGCCGCATAGACCGAGCTTTGGACCAACCGGCCAGTGAAGGCCGGAGCCAGGATATGCTTTGAACCCGGCTTCGCCGATGTTATCTTCGATCTGGAGGTCATCGATGAACAGTCTTCAGAAATTCAGCGTCAGCCTTCCCGGTGAAATGGCGAGCGAACTGGAGGAAAAAGTTCGATCCGGCGCTTACGCCTCGGTCGAAGACGCGCTTCTGGAGGGCGCCCGCGACCTCCTTCAACGCGAGGCCGAGATCGACCATTGGCTCCGTCGTGAGATCGTGGCGGGACACGAGGAATTTCTAGCCGATCCCTCCGCCGCCGTTCCTGCAGACTCGGTACTTGATCGGATAAAGGCGCGTCGCGCTGCCCGCCGGACTGCATGAAGGTCGAATTTACACCGCTGGCCGAGCGACAGATCGAGGACCTATACAACTACATTGCCGACCATTCGAGCGAGCGAATAGCAGAAGACTACGCCGCGCGCATCGGTCTCTTCGTGCATGAAGCTGCGGGACTTCCCGCGCCGTGGAACGAAGCATGACGACATCCTGCCGGGGCTGCGAACCATCGGGTTCGACCGTCGGGTGACCATCGCTTTCCTGGTATTGGAAGAGAGCGTGCTGATAGAAGGCATCTTCTATGGCGGCCAGGAATTTTCCGTCGCGTTCGATCGATAGGCGCCGCGCTGGAAAGGCAGCATGACCGCATCTGTTGGCTTGTTCCTAGAAATTGCCACCAACTGAGCCAGATTCGCCTCTTCCTGTGGCGCTGGTGTTGCCGGCCGGCATCGCGCGCGGCTAGATTGCCGTGCGAGGGCAATCATGAATTCATGCAACGCCGCCAGCCAAGGCGGGATAGCCGGTTCCAGAATCGCGCGATTAAGGGAGGAAGAGGCGCAAGCCTTCCGTGCGGCCCGGCCGAAATCGTGGGCCGCGCTCGGCAACGGCATCGAGGGCTTTCTCGGCGGCGTGCCAATGCACTGGATGAGCGACTGGCCGACGCCGTTCCCGATCCTGGTGGAGCGGGCGCGCGGCGCCTCGATCACCGATGCGGACGGCAACACGCTGGACGATTTCTGCCTCGGCGACACCGGCTCCATGTTCGGCCATTCGCCGCCGCCCGTGGCGCGCGCCATCCGCCGCCAGGCCGGGCGCGGCCTGACCTACATGCTGCCTTCCGAAGACGCGCTGGTGCTCGGGCGGCTGCTTGAGGCGCATTTCGGCCTGCCCTTCTGGCAGATCGCCACCACCGCCACCGACGCCAATCGCTTCGCGTTGCGAGTCGCCCGCGCCGTCACTGGCCGCGACACGATCCTCGTCTTCAACGGCTGCTACCACGGCTCGGTAGACGAGACGATGGTGCGGCTGAAGGACGGAAAAGCGATCAACCGGCCGGGGTTGGCCGGCGAATTCCGCGATCTCACGGCACGGACGAGGATCGTCGAATTCAACGACCTGCCCGCACTGGCGGCAGCGCTCGCCGACAGGACGGTCGCCTGCGTGATCACCGAGCCGGTATTGACCAATTCCTGCATGGTATTGCCCGATCCCGGTTTCCATGCGGAACTGCGCCGGCTGACCCGCGAGGCCGGCACGCTGCTGCTGATCGACGAGACGCACACGATCTCGACCGGGCCGGGTGGTTACACCAAGGCGTTCGGGCTGGAGCCGGACCTGTTCGTTCTCGGCAAGCCCGTGGCCGGCGGCGTGCCTGCGAGCGTCTGGGGCCTGAGCGACCATGTCGCGTGCCGCTACGAAGCTTACGCCACCAACAAGGAGCCGGGCTATTCCGGCATGGGCACGACGCTCTCGGCCAATCCCCTGCAGTTCGCCGCCATGGAGGCGACGCTGGAAGAGGTGATGACCGAGAAGGCCTACGCCCATATGAACCGGTTGGCGCGGCGGCTGGATGCGGGCCTGACCGCCGTCATCGACCGCTTCCGCCTGCCCTGGCACGTCGCGCGGGTCGGCGCGCGGGTGGAGTTCATCTGCGCGCCGGGGCCGCTCAGGAACGGCGGCGAGGCGGAAGCCGCGCACGCGCCGGACCTGGAGGCGGCCATCCACGTCGCGCTGGTCAACCGCGGCGTGCTGATCGCGCCTTTCCACAACATGATGCTGATTTCGCCCGCGACCAAAGCGTCCCAGGTGAACCGGCTGATCGCCGCCTTCGCCGACGTTGCGGCGAAGCTGACGGCATGAGAAAAGCATAATGACGATCCATCAGAGTTCCATCATGAGTTCACCCTCCGGGACAAATGTGGCGGGTTCGACGCCCGCCGAGGCCACGGATTTTCTCGACGCCCATCCCGACATCGAAGCCATCGACATCGTGCTGACCGACGCGAACGGAATCGGCCGCGGCAAGATCATCCGCCGGCACGAACTGGAGGCGATCTACAAAGGCGGCCGGCACATGCCGATCTCGATCCTCGGGCTCGACATCACCGGCGAGGACGTGCACGAGACCGGGCTGGTGTGGGATACCGGCGACGGCGACCTTCGCGCGTGGCCCGTGCCCGGCACGCTGGTTCCGCTGCACGGCACCGATCCCGCGCGCGCGCAGGTGCTCACCACCATGTACCATCTCGACGGTTCGCCGATGATGTGCGACCCGCGTCACGCGCTTGCCCGTCAGGTTGCGAAGCTGGCGGACAAGGGCCTGCACCCGGCTGGCGCCTTCGAACTGGAGTTCTTCCTGCTGGCCAACGAGCGCGACGCCGACGGCAAGGTGCAGCCGGCGCATGCCGTGCTGGACGGGCGCCGGTCGGCCAAGACGGAGGTCTATTCGGTTGATCACCTGCACGGCATGGAGCCGCTGTTTTCCGACATCTACGCGGCGGCCAAGGCGCAGGGCATTCCGGCCGAGACGGTGATTTCCGAATATGCGCCGGGCCAGTACGAACTGACGCTGAACTACCGTACCGACGTTATGCGCGCGGCCGACGATCTGGTCATGCTCAAGCGCATCGTGCGCGCTCAGGCGCGGCGCCACGGCGTCACCGCCTGCTTCATGGCCAAGCCGATCGAGACATACGCAGGCTCAGGCATGCACTTCCACGTCTCGCTGCTGGACGATGCGGGTCGCAACGTGTTCGCGGAGGCGGACGGCGAAGAATGGTCGCCGAAGCTGCTGCACGCCATGGGCGGCCTTGCCGCCACGATGGCCGAATCCATGCTGGTGTTCGCGCCGCACGCCAATTCCTGGCGTCGGTTCGTGGCGCAATCCTATGCGCCGATCGCGCCAAGCTGGGGCGTCAACAACCGCTCGGTGGCGTTGCGGGTTCCGGCCGGCGACGTCAAGGCGCGACGCGTGGAACATCGCCCCTCGGGCGTCGACGCCAATCCCTACCTCGTCGCCGCGACAGTGCTGGCAGGCATCGCCAAGGGATTGGCCGAAAAGCTCGATCCCGGCCCGCAGGTCACCGGCAATGGCTACGAGGCGGGCAACGGCCAGAATACGATGCCGGTGGACTGGCGGGCGGCGATCGAGGCGGCGGAAGCGTCCGCCTTCCTCAAGGAAGCGCTCGGCCCCGATATGCACAAGAGCTTCACCGCCATCAAGCGGGCCGAATGGATGCGCGTGGCGCGCACCATCAGCGAGCTGGACTACCAACTCTATCTGCACGAAGTTTGAGCCATGGCCATGGTCGCGGACCTCGCGCCGCGTCCAGCGCTGAACCGGGATCAACGCAGGCCGAATCGCTGCGTCTTGACTCGGGAGTCCCTGCCCGACAGGGCCTGTCGCACATGAATTTACCCCCACCCCTGGCCTCCCCTCAAGGACGAGGGGGATTTTGGAACGGCATCTCGATGCGTCGGCGTCGGTGATTTCGCGAAAGCGACTGTGTTGATGTCCCCCTTGAGGGGAGGGATCAGTGGCGGTGCGGCGGAACCCGCCGAGGGTCCGCCCGTTCCTGATTGATCGCAGGAGCGGACAAGGCCGCGAAAAAGATGATTGCCAGGATGCCGACGCAAGCCAGCCCCCATCATGTCAAAGTGCACGCGAGGCACCGGTCCGCCAAGGACGCGCCGCTCCGCGAAGACGAGGGAGACTACGCATCCATCGAGGAAGCGCGCGAGGCGGCGGCGGGATGCCGGCGCTGCCCGCTGTGGCGCGACGCGACCCAGATGGTGTTCGGCGAGGGGCGTGAGACGGCGGAAGTCGTGTTCGTCGGCGAGCAGCCGGGCGACCAGGAAGACATCGCCGGAAAGCCCTTCGTCGGGCCTGCCGGCAGGGTCTTCGACGCCATCCTCGACGAAGCCGGCATCGCGCGGCAGAAGACCTACGTCACCAACGCGGTGAAGCACTTCAAGTTCGAGCCGCGCGGCAAGCGCCGCATCCATTCCAAGCCGAATGCAGGCGAGATCAAGGCGTGCCGCTGGTGGCTCGATCACGAACTTTCACTGGTCGGGCCGAAGCTCGCCGTGGCGCTGGGCGCGACCGCCGCGCAATCGCTGCTCGGCAAGGCGGTTGCGGTGACGAAGATGCGCGGCCGGACGATCGAGCGCGAAGACGGGCTGCGGGTCTTCCTCACCGTCCACCCTTCCTTCATCCTGCGCATTCGCGACGAGGCGGACAAAGAGGCCGAGCGAGGCCGGTTTCTGGAGGATTTGAAGGCGGTGAAAGCGCTGATGGAGTGAATTGGTTCATTCCAGGCCGCCATTCCGAGTTCCGCTGCGCGGCCCCGGAATGACGCACATAGAAGCGGCCGACCGGCGCGCTCTGGACTGCTGGGAAACCAATTGCCCGAGGAGCCTACCTTATCAGGATTGCCCTGAGATCGTTCACGTTCGTTCCCGTCGGGCCGGGCACGAACAGATCGCCGACGGCCTCGAACGCCGTCCAGGCGTTGTTGGCGGCCAGCATCGCCTTGGCATCGACCCCGGCGGCGCGCATCCGTACCACTGTCGTGCCGTCGCAGAAGGCGCCGGCATTGTCCTGCGACCCGTCGATGCCGTCCGTATCGGCGGCGAGCGCGTCGATGCCACCCACACCGCCGATGCCGATGGCGAAAGCGAGCAGAAATTCGGAGTTGCGGCCGCCCTTGCCCTTGGCGCGCAGGGTGACGGTCGTCTCGCCGCCGGACAGGATCAGCACCGGCTTCCTGAACGGCCGGTCGCGAATTGCCACCTCGCGGGCGATCGCGGCATGCACGGCGCCGACCTCGCGCGCTTCGCCCTCGATGGCGTCGGAGAGGATCACCGCTTCCATGCCCTGCCGCTTCGCTTCATCCGCCGCCGCTTCCAGCGACACGGCGGCGGAGGCGATCAGGCGCACCTCGTTGCGCGCAAACTTCTTGTCGTCGGGCGTCGGCGCATCGCCGGCGCCCGAGCGGATATGTGCCATCACCGCGGCGGGCAGCTTCATGCCATAGGCGGCGATGGCCGCCAGCGCGTCCTCGCGGCTGCCGGTGCTCGGCACCGTCGGCCCGGACGCGACCAGCGCCGGGTCGTCGCCGGGAATATCGGAGACGACCAACGACACGACCCGTGCCGGCCAGGCAGCGGCCGCGAGCCTGCCGCCCTTGATGGTCGAGACATGCTTGCGGATCGTGTTCATCGCCGAAATCGGCGCGCCCGAGGCCAGCAGCGCCTCATTGACTGCGATCTCGTCGGCGAGCGTCAGCCCTTCGGCCGGAGACGGCAACAGCGCCGAGCCGCCGCCGCAGACCAGCGCCACCACGAGGTCGTCTTCCGTCAGCCCCGAAACGGCGTCCAGCAGCCGGCGCGAGGCTTCCAGGCCGTTCTCGTCAGGCACTGGATGCGCGGCCTCGACCACCTCGATGCGTGTCGTCGGCGCGCCGTAGCCGTAGCGGGTGACCACCAGTCCCTCCAGCGGGCCGTCCCATGCTTTCTCGAAAGCGGCCGCCATCTGCGCGGCGCCCTTGCCGGCGCCGACGATGACGGTCCGTCCCTTGGGTTTTTCCGGCAGATGTGCGCGGATGGTCCTTTCGGGATCGGCCGCAGCGACGGCGGCGTCGAAGACGGAGGTGAGGAAGGCTTTGGGATCGAGAGCCGCCATCGTGGTCACTTGCCTTGCCCATCCCGGGTCAGCGCCAATGCCGCCCGGTCCCTGCCGAGATGGTCGCACAGCGCGTCGACGACAAGACAATGATCGTCCCGCTCCGGCAGGCCGGAGACGGTGATCGCACCGATGACGCCCGTGCCCTCCAGCCTGATCGGGAAGCCGCCGCCGGCAAGCGCGTAGTCGGCCATGTCCAGCCCGTAACGCGGCGCAAAGGTGCTGTCCGCGCTATTCTGCTCCAGCACCATGCGATAGGTGCTTTTGTGAAACATCTTCACCGTGTTGATCTTGCGGCGCACCCAGTTCGCGTTGTTGGCGCTGGAACCCGGCAACGCTGCATAGAAAAGCTGCCTGTCGAAGGTGCGGATGTCGATGACGATCGGCAGGGTTTCCTTCAGGCCGCGCGCGCGGAGCGCGGCACCGATCTCGAAGGCCGTCGCCTCGTCGAACCGGCCGAAGACCAGAACGGCTTCCTGGCGCTTGATCGTCTCGATGTCGTCCGCCGTCGCCATATCGACCTCCCTCGAAGCCCGCCCGCTTTGGACGACAAAGCCGCCCCGGTCAAGCATCGGGATCGACGGCAACCGCTCAGACCGAAACCATGTCGCTCTTGGCCGGGCGCCCCGCGACATAGACCTCGCGCACGGCGCGGTCGTCGCCGAGCGTCTGCAGCAGGAACAGTTCCTCGGCCAGCGTCTTCACCGTTTCCATCCGCAGCTTCATCGCAGGGATCGCGCCGGAATCGAGGACCACGATGTCGGCGTCCGTGCCAGCGTCCAGCGTGCCGACCTTGTCGGCAAGCGAAAGCGCCTCGGCATTGCCGCGCGTGATCTGCCAGAAGGACTGGAACGGGTTCAGCTTCTCGCCCTGCAGCGCGATCACCTTGTAGCCTTCGTCCATGGTGCGCAGCATGGAGTAGTTGGTGCCGCCGCCGACATCTGTGGCAGCGGCGATGCGCAACGGCTTTTCGCGGCTGCGATAGCGCTGGTAGTCGAACAGGCCCGACCCGAGGAACAGGTTGGACGTCGGGCAGAAGACGGCGACCGAACCGGTCTCGGACAGCACGTCGGCCTCGCGCTCCGACAGGTGGATGCAGTGGCCGAGCAACGCCTTTTGGCCCAGCAGGCCGTAGCGGGCGTAGACGTCGGTATAGTCCCTCGCCTCGGGGTAGAGTTCGCAGGTGTAGGCGATCTCGGCATGGTTTTCCGACAGATGCGTCTGCATGTGCAGGTCGGGAAATTCCTTCACCAGCGCGCCGGCCATCTCCATCTGCTCCGGCGAGGAGGTGATGGCGAAGCGCGGCGTGATCGCATAGTGCTGGCGGCCCTTGCCGTGCCATTCCGCAATCAGCGCTTTCGTGTCGTCATAGCCGGATTGCGGCGTATCGAGGACGCCGTCGGGCGCGTTGCGGTCCATCATCACCTTGCCGGCGATGTTGAGCATGTTGCGGCCGTGCGACTCGGCGAAGAAGGCTTCGGCCGAGGATTTGTGGACCGAACAGTATGCCGCCACCGTGGTGGTGCCGTGGCGGATCACCTCGTCCAGGAACAGGCGGGCGATGCGGCGGCCATGCTGGGCGTCGCGGAATTTTTTCTCTTCGGGGAAGGTGTAGGTGTTGAGCCAGTCGAGCAGTTCGGCGCCGTAGCTGGCGATCACCTGCATCTGCGGGAAGTGCATGTGGGCGTCGATGAAGCCCGGCAGGAGGAGATGCGGCCGATGATCGATGGTCTTTACGCCGTCGTCGGCCTTCTTCACCACCTCCGCGTAGGATCCGGCGGCGACGATCTTTCCGTCGCGCAACAACAGGCCGCCGTCTTCCTCGTAAGCGTAGGCGGAGACATCGTCGATGGTCTGCGGCCAACGCAGAAAAGAAAGCGTGCGGCCGCGCAGGAGGGTTGTGGTCATGGCGCTACCTTTCCCCTCCCCCTCGAGGGGAGGGTGGACGATCGCCGCTGGCGATCGGACGGGTGGGGTCGCCGAACATGTGCTCGACGTTTGATCTGCGTCGGGTCCAGCGGAGAGGCCCCCTCCCACCTCGCTGCGCTCGGCACCCTCCCCTCAAGGGGGAGGGGAAGTCCGCAACCCTGCCTCACTCCCCCGCTCCCTCGAACCAGGTGACGATCAGCCTGCGCTCCTCGTCGGTGACATGGGTGAGGTTGGCGGGCGGCATGGCGTGGCTGCGGCCGGCCTGCAGGTAGATTTCGCGAGCGTGCTCGGCGATGCGGGCGTCCGTGTCCAGCATGACGCCCTTGGGCGCGTGGTAGATGCCTTCCTGCACCGGCTCCTCAGCATGGCACATGGAGCAGCGACCCATCACCGTGTCGCGCACCTTCGGGAAGTGGGCGTCGGCCAGGTAGATCTCGGCCTGCGCGGACGGCTTGGCGTCCGCCTCGCCCGTCAGCACCTTCGGCACCGTCGACAGCCAGATGATGACCACGAACAGGATCGCCGCGACCAGCCAGGTCCAGGTCGGGTTGCCCTTGCGCGCATGGATGGAGTTGAAATAGTGCCGGATCAGCACGCCGATCATGAACACGATCGAGGCGATGACCCAGCTGAACTGGGTGCCGAACGCCAGCGGATAGTGGTTCGATAGCATCAGGAACAGGACCGGCAGCGTCAGGTAGTTGTTGTGCAGCGAGCGCTGCTTGGCGATCTTGCCGTATTTCGGGTCGGGCTTGCGGCCGGCGATCAGGTCCGCCACCACGATCTTCTGGTTCGGGATGATGACCATGAAGACATTGGCCGACATGATGGTGGCGGTGATCGCGCCCAGATGCAGGAAGGCAGCGCGGCCGCTGAAGATGTGCGTCAGCCCCCAGGCGATGAAGACGAGGATGAAATAGAGCAGGACCATCAGCGCCGTATCGGCCTTGCCGATCAGGAACCGGCACAGCACGTCATAGACGAGCCAGCCGCCAGCCAGGCAGCACAGCGAAACGAGGATGGCGACCGGCACCGACATGGGCAGCACGTTCGGGTCGATCAGGAACAGATTGGCGCCGGCGTAATAGACGATCGCCAGCATGGCGAAGCCGGAAAGCCAGGTCATGTAGCTTTCCCATTTGAACCAGGTCAGGTGCTCCGGCATCTCACTGGGGGCCACCAGGTATTTCTGGATGTGGTAGAAGCCGCCGCCGTGGACCTGCCACTCCTCGCCGAAGGCGCCGGCAGGCAGGCCGGGACGCTGGCGCAGGCCGAGGTCGAGCGCAACGAAGTAGAAAGATGAGCCGATCCAGGCGATGCCGGTGATGACGTGCAGCCAGCGCACGGCAAAGGCCAGCCAGTCCCAGAAGATGGCGAAATCCAGCATCGCGAGCGTTCCCTGTCTTTCAGCCGACTTTAAGCGCTGGCGCGCAAACCGAAAGATGCGGGCCGCACGATGACTTTCAAAAAAAGTTAGAAAATACTAGGGTCGTTTTCACGCAGCCGCAGAGCCACGATCCAGAATGGCCTATCTCGACAACATCGCCGTCTTTGTCCGCGTCGTGGAGCTCGGCAATCTGTCGGCTGCCGGGCGCGACATGCGCATCTCGCCGGCGGTCGCCTCGAACCGCATCAAGGAACTCGAAAAGCACCTCGGCGTGCGCCTGTTCAACCGCACGACGCGCCAACTCACCACCACGGAGCACGGCGCGGTGTTCTACACCGGCGCCAAGCAGGTGCTCGACGCCATCACCGAGGCGGAAGCGGCGGTCTCGGCGCTGTCGGGCCAGCCGCGCGGCACGATCAGAGTGACCGCGCCGCTCGGCCTCGGCCGCCGGCTGATCGCCTCCGGCATCCCCGACTTCCACGACAAATATCCGGACATCGAGGTCAGGCTGAGGCTCTCCGACCATAATGTCGATATCCTCAAGGAAGGCATCGACGTCGCGTTCCGGCTCGGCGTGATCGAGGATTCTTCGCTCAGGATGCGCGGCATCATGGAATGCGAACGCGTGCTGGTCGCCTCGCCGGCCTACCTCGAGGCGCGCGGCGAGCCGGAGACCGTCGCCGACCTGATCGGCAGGAAGCACGACTGCCTGATGCTGCGCTATCCCGGCAGCCGCGAATTCTTCTGGATGATCCAGATGCCGAACGGCCCGCAGAAATTCGAAGTGCACGGTCCCTTCGACAGCGACGACGGCGACGTTCTGACCGGCTGGGCGCTGGCCGGGCGCGGCATCATCAACAAGCCGCGCTTCGAGGTGGAGCCCTTCATTCGCGACCGGCGGCTTCAGGTCATCCTGCCCGACACGCCGCCGACACCGGTGCAGTTCGCCGCCGTCTACCCGCACAAGAAGCTGCAGGACCCGAAGGTGCGCCTGCTGCTCGATTTCATGGCGGAACGCTGCCAGCGCCTGATCCGCGACCTCCTGGCCGGGCGCTGACGGAACCCGGCGCGCAACGCCGGCGTTATCGCTTGCCGCCCTGCAGGGTGGCATCGCAGCGATTTCCACCGATACCGGCCGACGCCGTGTTCCCTACCGACGAGGATGTCCCATGGATACGATCCCGACCAAGAACGACCTGAAATCCAATGCCAAGAAGGTGTCGATCGAACTGCTCAACGCGCGACTGGCCGATGCCATCGACCTGGCGCTGATCACCAAGCAGGCGCACTGGAACATCAAGGGGCCGCAGTTCATCGCCATCCACGAGATGCTGGACACGTTCCGCACAGAACTGGACGTCCATGTCGACACCATCGCCGAGCGCGCCGTGCAGCTCGGCGGCACCGCTTTCGGTACCTCGCAGGTGGTGGCCGAGAAGACCACGCTGAAGCCCTATCCGACCGGCATCCACAAGACGAAGGATCATCTGGCCGCGCTGATCGAGCATTATGCGGCCGTCGCCAAGGGCGCGCGCGCAGCCATCGACGAAGCCGACGAAGCGGGTGACGCCGACACGGCCGACATCTTCACCGCCTATTCGCGCGCGCTCGACAAGTCGTTGTGGTTCCTGGAAGCCCACACGCAGGAGAAGGAGTGAGGGTCCGGTCCGTCCGCAGGGCGGATCAAAAGATCCGATGGACCTTTTGAGGGAGCCGAACGCCCGAGGCCGTAGCCGAGGGCTGGCGGCGGTACTCAACGCCCGGCTTCTACAACCTCCGAAGCCGCCCTGACCTCATGCAGCGCCAGCGCGGTCATCATTTCAGCGGTGGCAAGCGCCGCGATGACCTGCGGGCGCTTGTCCTTCACGGCATCGCCGCCGATGGGCGACACCAGTTGCGCGAATTCCGCCTCGGTGCCGCCTGCCGTCTTCAGGAACCAACTCCTGAACGTCGCCTTCTTGGTCTTCGAGCCGATCATGCCGACATAGGCGGCATCCTCGCGCTTCAGGGCCTCGGCGACGATGAGGAAATCGAGCGCGTGGTCGTGGGTGAGCACGGCGAAAGCCGAACCCGCCGGCGCCTCGCGCACGGCCTGTTCCGGCACGGGCGTGAGGCGCTTTTCGACGCCGTCCGGCATATCTTCGAGTTCGTCCGCGCGGGTCTCGACCACGATGGCGCGAGCCGGCAGCAGCGCGACGGCGGCGGCGAGCGCCTTGCCGACATGGCCGCCGCCGAAGATGTAGAGATGCGGCAGGCGCTCTTCCTGCAGCTCGGCTGCCGCGACCAGGTCGGCGGCGATCCTTCCATCGACAGGGGTGATCGCCACCTCGACGCGGCCGCCGCAGCACTGGCCGATTTCCGGGCCGAGCGGAATGTCGAGCGTGGCGCAGACCTCGCGGACGTCGAGGCGCATGCCGTCAGTGTCGGCGCCGTTACCCCCACCCCTAACCCCTCCCCACAAGGGGGAGGGGAAGCTGCCGCGAGCTAAATCCCCCACCCCCTTGTGGGGAGGGGTTAGGGGTGGGGGTGCTGCGGGCAGATTTCCCAGCATCTGCCGCGCCTTGTCAATGGCCATGTATTCGAGTTGGCCGCCGCCGATCGTGCCGTGGATCGCTACCGGAGACACCAGCATGAAGGCCCCCCTCTCGCGGGGGGTCGAGCCTTTCGTGCCGGAAACCTCGACGAGCGCGAGCGGGCCGGCGCTCGCCAGAAAATCCTTCAGATCCTGCACTGTTGTGGTCATTGTTCTCATTCCCACAGGGCAAATATAGCGCTTCCGGCGTGAATTTGCAGGACGGCGCCAGCTAGAGCATTTCCGGCGAAAACAGAATCGCCTTCAATGCTCTACCCCTTTGTTTCTACGCAATTCCGGACGCAAAACCGCTTCACACTTTTGCTGGAATTGCTCTAGACGCCGGCTTTCGCCTCGCGCCTTAGCCGTTCCATCGCCATCAGCACGCGTTCCGGCGTCGCCGGCGCGTCGAGGCGCGGCGAAATCCTGTGATCCGCCACGCTCGCCACAGCGTCCGACAGGGCCTGCAGGACGGAAATGCCGAGCGGCAGCGGCGGCTCGCCGACCGCCTTGGAACGGTGGATGGTCGGCTCGTAGGCCTCCGACCAGTCGACCAGCGTGGTGTTGAAGACCTTCGGCCGGTCCGACGCCAGCGGGATCTTGTAGGTCGAGGGCGCATGGGTGCGCAGCCTGCCCTTGTCGTCCCACCACAGTTCCTCCGTGGTGAGCCAGCCCATACCCTGTACGAAACCGCCCTCGATCTGGCCGATATCGATGGCGCGGTTCAGCGAGCGGCCGGTATCGTGCACGATGTCGGTGCGCTCCACCACATATTCGCCGGTCAGCGTGTCGACCGAGACTTCCGAGCAGGCGGCGCCGTAGGCGTAATAGTAGAAGGCGTGGCCCCTGCCCTTGGCACGGTCCCAATGGATCTTCGGCGTCTTGTAATGGCCTGCCGCCGAAAGCTGGATGCGCCCGACATAGGCCTGCCGCACCAATTCGTCGAAGGCGATCTCCTGGTTGCCGATGCGCACCCGGTTGGGCAGGAACACCACCTGGTCGCGTGGAATCTGGTGTGTCTCGGCGGCGAAATCGATCAGCCGGTCCTTGATCTGGCGGGCCGCGTTCTGCGCAGCCATGCCGTTGAGGTCCGCACCGGACGAGGCGGCCGTCGGCGCGGTGTTCGGCACCTTGGCCGTCGTCGTCGCGGTGATCTTCACCCGCGAAATGTCGATCTGAAACTCTTCCGCCACCACCTGCGCCACTTTCATGTGCAGGCCCTGCCCCATCTCGGTGCCGCCGTGGTTCATGTGCACCGAACCGTCGGCATAGACATGCACCAGCGCGCCGGCCTGGTTGGATTCGGTCTTGGTGAAGGAGATGCCGAACTTGACCGGGGTGAGCGCGATGCCGCGCTTAATCAGCCGGCTGTTTGCGTTGAAGGCGGCGATCTGGCGCCGGCGGCCGGCATAGTCGGACTGTTCTTCCAGTTGCGAGACGATACGCTGGATGACGCAGTCCTCGACCTTCTGGTGATAAGGCGTGACGTTACGCTCGCCCTTTTCCCCCATCGGATCGTAGAAATTGAGCTTGCGTATCTCCAGCGGGTCCTTGCCGACCGCGAAGGCGACTTCCTCGATGACGCGCTCGGCGCCGACCATCCCTTGCGGTCCGCCGAAGCCGCGGAAGGCGGTGTTCGACACCGTATTGGTGTAGAGCGGCGCGGACTTGGCATGCACGTGCGGATAGAAATAGGCGTTGTCGCAGTGGAACAGCGCGCGGTCGCCGACCGGCCCGGACAGGTCGGCCGAGAAGCCGGCGTTGAGCGCGAACATGAAGTCGACGCCGAGGATGCGGCCCTCGTCGTCGAAGCCGACATCGTAATCGATGACGAAATTGTGCCGCTTGCCGGTGGCGGTCATGTCCTCGTCGCGGTCGAGCCGGACTTTTACCGCGCAGCCGTATTTCTTGGCGGCGATGGCGGCGATGGCGGCGCACTGGTTGGCCTGCGTCTCCTTGCCGCCGAAGCCGCCGCCCATGCGGCGCACCTCGACCTGCACGGAATGGCTCGCCACACCGAGCGCGTGGGCGACGAGATGCTGGGTCTCGCTCGGCCCCTGGGTCGAGCAATAGACGACGACTTCTTCGTCCTCACCCGGAACGGCCAGCGACACCTGCCCTTCGAGATAGAAGTGATCCTGCCCGCCGAGCGTCATGCGCTGCGTGATGCGGCGCGGTGCCGCGGCAATGGCCTTCGTCGCGTCGCCGCGCTTCAGCGTCAGCGGCGTGGTGACCTGCCTGTCCTTTTCCGGGTCGAGCACGGCTATGTCGAGAACCGGCGGCAGTTCTTCGTACTCGATCTTCGCCAGTCGCGCTGCGCGGCGCGCCTGATCGCGCGTTCGGGCGACGACGGCGAAGACCGGCTGGCCGTGGAACTGAACCCTGCCCTCGGCCAGGATCGGATCGTCGTGCATACCGCTCGGCGAAATGTCGTTTTCGCCGGGCACGTCCTCATGGGTGAGCACGCCGACGACGCCGGGGGCGGCCTTGACCGCCGAGAGGTCGACCGACCTAATCGTGCCGTGCGCGACCGCGGCCAGACCAAGTCCGACATGCAACGTGCCGGCGGGTTCGGGAATGTCGTCGATATAGACGGCGGCGCCGGAGACATGCTTATGCGCGGAATCGTGGCGCTGGTCGGTGTGGACGCCGCCGACGATCTTTTGCGCCTTCAGGTTGGGAACGTGTCTGGTCATTGGTCGCACCCCACCCGGAACGACGAGGGATTACCCCCACCCCTAACCCCTCCCCTCAAGGGGGAGGGGAAGCTGCCGCGCGCCAAAGATTCCCCTCCCCCTTGAGGGGAGGGGTTAGGGGTGGGGGTACATCTGCCCATCACGCAGCCCTTTCCCGCGACACCTGCACCGGCGCTTTCGCTCCTGTCGTCTCGACATGGAAGCGCAGCAGCAGGTTCTTCGCCGCCAGCGCACGGTATGCGGCGGTGGCGCGCATGTCGGTCAGCGGCGAGAAATCCCCGGCGTATCTTTCCATCGCCGCCAGAACGGTCTCTTCCGTCCACGGCTTGCCGATCAAAGCCTGCTCGACCGCGGTCGCCCGCTTCGGCGTCGCCGCCATGCCGCCATAGGCGATGCGGATTTTCTCCACCGTGCCGTCCCCGGCCTGTTTCAGCAGGAACGCACCCAGCGTGGCGGTGATATCCTCGTCGCGCCGCTTGGTGACCTTGTAGATGGCGAATTTTTCATCCCCCGCCGGAACCGGGACCGATACGCTTTCCACAAATTCGCCCGGCTGGCGATCCTGCTTGCCGTAGGCGATGAAGAAGTCTTGCAGTGGGATGGTGCGTCTTGACTTACCTTTTCTCAAGGTGAGCGTTGCGCCGAGCGCGATCAGCGGCGGCGGCGTGTCGCCGATCGGCGAGCCGTTGGCGATGTTGCCGCCGATGGTGCCCATGTTGCGGACCTGTTCTCCGCCGATGCGATCGATCAGCGAGCCGAGCGCGGGAATGCGGCCGGACAGAACCTTGAAAGCCTCGGTGTAGGTGACGCCGGCGCCGATGATGATGGCGCCGTTGTCTTCGGCAATGGATTGCAGCCCTTCCAACCCGCCGATGAAGATGACCGGGCTGATGTCGCGCATGTGCTTGGTCACCCACAGGCCGACATCGGTCGAGCCGGCGACCACGGTGGCATTCGGCTCGGCCTCGCGAAGCGCCGCGAAATCGTCGACGTCGGCCGGCACGACCAACCGGTGTTGTCCGCTGCCGATCTCGACGCGCGCACCGTCGTGCAGCGAAGTCAGGCGTTCGGTGACCGCCTTGCGTTCGGCAACAAGCGGATCCTTCGCGGCCTTGCCATAGGTGGAAATAGCGTGCGCGGCGCGCATGATCGCCTCGTAGCCGGTGCAGCGGCACAGATTGCCCTGCAGCGCCTTCTCGATCTCGGCATTGGACGGGTCGGGCGAACGCATCCACAGGCCGTAGAGCGACATGACGAAGCCTGGCGTGCAGAAGCCGCATTGCGAGCCGTGGAAATCGACCAGCGCCTGCTGCACCGGATGAAGTTTTCCGCCGACGCCCGCCAGATGCTCGACGGTGACGACATGGGTGCCGTCCAGCGAGCCGAGGAAGCGGATGCAGGCGTTGACGCTCTCATAGACGAGCTTGCCGGCCGAAAGCCTGCCGACCAGCACCGTGCAGGCGCCGCAATCGCCTTCGGCGCAGCCTTCCTTGGTACCTTTGAGCGACCGGGAAAGGCGCAGGAAGTCGAGCAGCGTCTCGTCCGGCTTGACGCTGGACAGCGCGACGGCCTCGCCGTTGAGGAGAAAGCGCAGTTCGGAACGGATTTTCGCCATGATCAGCTCCCCCGGTAGGTCGAGTAGCCGTAGGGCGAGATCAGCAACGGGACATGATAGTGCTTTTCCTCGGCCATGCCGAAGCGGATCGGCACGTTGTCGAGGAACATCGGGTCGGGCAGATCGAGGCCGATGGCGCGGAAATAGTCGCCTGCGAAGAAGATCAGCTCATATTGGCCGAGCTGGAAATCCTTGCCTTGCAGAAGCGGCTCGTCGCAGCGGCCGTCGTCATTGGTGCGGACCGTCTTCAGCTTGCGGTGCGAGTTGCCGCTGACCCGATAGAGAGCGATGGCGAGACCCGCCGCCGGCTTGCCGGTTGCGGTGTCCAGCACGTGGGTAGTCAGCCGCCCACCTGCCGTATGCGCTCCTGCCAACTGCCGCCTCCCTTCACGGTACAATCGAACATGACGATGAATTGTGCATCAATTAAAGGCCAAGCATAAGGCATGGTCGAGCCGGGACCGACAAAAACACTTTCAAATTTTTCAGTGGGATGGCAGCCACGGGCTTTCGACTATCCTTGGCATCGCGCACCGGGCAGGAGGAACAATGCGTTACGTCAGAGACATGCGCGGCTACGGCGCCAATCCGCCGGACCCGAAATGGCCCGGCGGCGCGCATGTCGCCGTGCAGTTCGTCGTCAACTACGAGGAAGGCGGCGAGAATTGCATCCTGCACGGCGACAAGGCCTCGGAGGCCTTCCTGTCGGAAATCACCGGTGCCCAGCCCTGGCAGGGCCTGCGGCACTGGAACATGGAATCCATCTACGAATACGGTGCGCGTGCCGGCTTCTGGCGTCTGCACCGCCTGTTCACGGAGCAGGGCGTGCCCGTCACCTGCTACGGCGTCGCCTCCGCGCTCGCCCGCTCGCCCGACCAGCTTGCCGCCATGCAGGAAGCCGACTGGGAAATCGCCTCGCACGGCCTGAAATGGATCGACTACCGCGATCATTCGCCGGAAGACGAGCGTCACGACATCGAGGAAGCGATCAGGCTGCATACGCAAGTGACCGGGCAGCGTCCGACCGGCTGGTACACCGGCCGCACGTCCGACAACACCGTTCGGCTGGTGGCCGAGGCCGGCGGTTTCGACTACTGCTCCGACACCTATGACGACGACCTGCCCTACTGGCTCGACCATGACGGGCACGGCAGCGCCATCGATCCGCTGCTGATCATTCCCTACACGCTGGACGTCAACGACATGCGTTTCGGCATCCAGGCGGGCTTCTCGAACGGCGAGCAGTTCTTCACCTACATGAAGGACAGCTTCGACACGCTCTACGACGAAGGCAAGGGCGGCCACCCGAAGATGATGACGATCGGCCTGCACTGCCGCCTGATCGGCCGCCCCGGCCGCTTCGGCGCGCTCAGACGCTTCATCGACTATGTGAAGAACCACGACAAGGTGTGGCTCGCCCGGCGCATCGACATCGCCCGGCACTGGCATGAGACGCATCCGTACGAGGCGCCGTCACTCAGGCCCTCGCGCATGGAGTTCGAGGAATTCGTGCACCGCTTCGGCGGCGTGTTCGAGCATTCTCCCTGGGTCGCCGAACGCGCCTACGAACTGGAGCTCGGGCGCGCGCACGACACGGCCGGCGGCCTGCACAACGCGCTCTGTCGCGCCTTCCGCTCAGCCAGCGAGAGCGAGCGGCTCGCCGTGCTGAAGGCCCATCCGGACCTCGCCGGCCGGCTGGCGGCGGCGAAGCGGCTGACGCCGGAATCGGAGAAGGAGCAGGCTTCGGCGGGGCTGGACGCGCTGACCGACAAGGAGCGCGAGCTCTTCTCCAAGCTCAACGCCGCCTATGTGACGACCTTCGGCTTTCCCTTCATCATCGCGGTGAAAGGGTTGAGCAAGGAGGAAATCCTGCACGAATTCGAGCGGCGCATCGGCAATGGCCGCGCCGAGGAATTCGCCACGGCCTGCAACCAGGTGGAGCGCATCGCGCTGCTGCGCCTCAAGGACATTCTGCCTCAGTAAACTTTCCCATGAGGGAGCGAGCGATGGACATGCTCAAGACAGCGAACCGCACCTACTACGCCCCCAGAGGCGGCCTGCCGCCGCAGAGCGACCTGATCAGCGACCGTGCCGTCTTCACCGAAGCCTATGCGGTGATCCCGAAGCGCGAGTTCTCGGACATCGTCACCAGCTTCCTCCCGCATTGGGAGAAGACGCGGCTGTGGGTGATCGCCCGCCCGCTGTCGGGCTTCGCCGAGACCTTCTCGCAATATGTCATGGAAGTGCAGCCGGGCGGCGGCAGCGACAGGCCGGAGTCCGACAAAGGCGCCGAAGGGGTGCTGTTCGTGGTCGAGGGCGAGGTCACCGTGACGATCGCCGGCGTGGCGCACCGCCTAACGCCGGGCGGCTATGCCTACCTGCCGCCGGCGAGCGGCTGGACGCTGCGCAACGAAGGCGGCGAGACGGCACGCTTCCACTGGATCCGCAAGGCCTACGAGGCCGTCGAGGGGCTCGACGCGCCGGAACCGCTGTTCCTCAACGAGAACGATATCGCGCCCTCGCCGATGCCCGACACCGAGGGCGGCTGGGCAACGACCCGCTTCGTCGATCCGGCCGACCTTCGCCACGACATGCATGTCACCGTCGTGACGCTCGCACCGGGTGCCGTGATCCCCTTCCCCGAAACGCATGTGATGGAACACGGCCTCTATGTGCTGGAAGGCAAGGCCGTCTACCGGCTCAACCAGGACTGGGTGGAGGTGCAGGCCGGCGACTTCATGTGGCTGCGCGCCTTCTGTCCGCAGGCCTGCTATGCCGGCGGGCCGGGCAATTTCCGCTACCTGCTCTACAAGGACGTAAACAGACACGCCAAGCTTGGTGGTTTCGGAAAGTGAAGGTGACTTTGAGAGGCTTTTCACCCCCACCCCTAACCCCTCCCCACAAGGGGGAGGGGGAGCTGCCGCATTCCAAGTCCCCCTCCCCCTTGTGGGGAGGGGTTAGGGGTGGGGGTAATTTTGACGGGCAACACGGTCAGGTGCGGCAATGACCCGCATCATCACCGCCCGGCCCCTCACCCGTGGAAGCTTTGCGCCGTTCGGCGAGGTGATCGATTTCGACACCGACAGCCACTATTCCATCAACGGTGGCCGCTGCGAGCGCTATCACGCGCTGGCGAAACCGGAGGCGACCGGCCCGAACGGGCACGTGCTGATCAACCTGTTTCGCGGCACGCCCTACGACTTCCCGCTCAAGCTCACCATGGTCGAGCGCCATCCGTTCGGCAGCCAGGCGTTCATTCCGCTGTCACCCCGACCGTTCGTCGTGGTGGCATGTCCCAACGGGCCGGATGGACCGGGTGAGCCCGCCGCCTTCCTGACAGCGCCCGGCCAGGGCGTGAACTATCCGCGCGGCCTGTGGCACGGCGTGCTCACCCCGATCGGCGAAGCCCAGGATTTCGTCGTGGTGGATCGCGGCGGCGACGGCTCCAACGTCGAGGAATTCCATTTCTCGCATCCTTACGAGATCCATCTGCCGCAGGATTTCAGACCTTGAGCGACGTTTCCCTGATCGACCGCCTGCTCGACGTCATCGAGGACGACATCGTGCCGAAGACGGCCGAAGGCGTTCAGCAGGGCAACAAGCTGTTCGGCGCGGCGATCCTGAGAAAAGGCGACCGCTCGCTGGTGATCGCCGAGACCAACAACGAAATCGAGAACCCGCTCTGGCACGGCGAGGTGCATTGCCTGAAACGCTTCTACGAAATGCCCCGAGCCGAGCGTGTCGACACCAAGGACGCGATCTTCCTCGCCACGCACGAGCCCTGCTCGCTGTGCCTGTCAGCCATCACCTGGGCCGGCTTCGACAATTTCTATTACCTCTTCAGCCACGAGGACTCGCGCGATTCCTTCGCCATCCCGCACGATCTCCGCATCCTCAAGGAGGTCTTCACGCTCGATCCCGGCGGGTACAATGCCGAGAACGCCTACTGGAAAAGCTATTCGATCCGCCGGCTCGCGCGCGCTTTGCCCGACGCCGAGCGGAAGCGGCTGGAGGAGCGCATCGATGCGATCTCGAAGCGTTACGACGACCTGTCCGAGGCCTACCAGTCCGGCAAGGCCGACAACGACATTCCACTGAACTGAGAGCAGCACGCCGCTCCCGTCTTGTGGGTGTGCAGGCATCGGCACCCAACGGGCTAACCCGGCCGGCTCCCGTCGGCGCGCAGCGAATGCGCCGAATGCAACTCGCGACATGACCGGCCTGTAGGGCTGGGCCGACAGGAACATGCGCCGGGACGCGCAAACCCTCCGTTCGACAGGCCGCGTCGCGCCCCGTAACGAAGAAAAGCTGGTATCCGGCCTCGATTCCGGGGAAACGACACCGCGCCTGCCTCTTCAGCCTCGCTCGGCCAGACGTGCGATTGGTCCAAAAGCGACATGCGATTTACGCCACGGCATGTCGCATTCGGTCTTGCGCCGGCCTTTCCCTTGCGGCCATTATCTCTGCTGACAAAAAACATCGGCCGATCCAAGGTCGAACCAACAGAGTGAGGAGCACCATACATGTCCAGTGAACTCGAATTCCTGAGCCGCTACGTGGCGAAGGGAAAGCTTAGCCGGCGCGATTTCCTCGGCCGGGCGGCGGCTCTCGGCGCCAGCGCCGCGTTCGCCAACAGCCTGCTGTCCAGCGCGGCGCATGCGGAAGGCCCGGTCAAGGGCGGCACGCTCAAGGCCGGACTGCAGGGCGGCGAATCCTCCAACGTGCTGGATCCGGCGCTCAACCTGAGCCAGGTCAACTTCAACTTCGGCAAATGCTGGGGCGAATTGCTCGTGGAATTGAAGCCGGACGGCAGCCTCGAGCAACGCATCGCCGAATCGATCGACTCGTCGCCCGACGCCAAGACGTGGACGATGAAGATCCGCAAGGATGTCGAATTCCACAACGGCAAGACGGTCACCCCCGACGACGTGAAGGCGACGATCGAGCGCCACGCCGACGCGAAATCGAAATCCGCCGCGCTCGGCATCCTGGGCGGCATCGACACCATGAAGGTGGATGGCGAGACAGTCGTCGTCACCCTCAAGGACCCGAACGCCGACTTCCCCTACCTGATGGCCGACTATCACCTCGTCATCCAGCCGAACGGCGGCAAGGACGATCCGAACGCAGGCATCAGCGCCGGCCCCTACAAGGTGACGGCCAACCAGCCGGGCGTGAAATACGGCGGCGAGAAGTTCGCCAACTACTGGCAGGGCGACAAGCTCGGCCATGCCGATCAGATCGAGATCATCGTCATCAACGACGCGACGGCGCGCATGTCTGCGCTCCAGGGCGGCCAGGTCAACATGATCAACCGGGTCGAACCGAAGATCGTCGACCTGATCAAACGCGTGCCGGGCGTGACGGTGCAGACGGTTTCGGGCCGCGGCTTCTATCCGTTCAACATGTTCTGCGACACCGCGCCCTTCGACAACAACGATCTGCGCATGGCGCTGAAGCTCGCCATGGACCGCGACGAGATGCTGGAGAAGATCCTGCGCGGCTACGGCGAGGTCGGCAACGACATGCCCGTCAACAAGGCCTATCCGCTGTTCTCCGACGATTTCGAACAGCGCAAGTTCGATCCCGACAAGGCTGCCGAGTTCTACAAGAAGTCCGGCCACTCCGGTTCTATCCTGCTTCGCACGTCCGACGTCGCCTTCCCCGGCGCCGTCGACGCCGCCCAGCTCTACCAGCAGAGCTGCGCCAAGGCCGGCATCAAGATCGAGATCAAGCGCGAGCCCGGCGACGGCTACTGGTCGGAGGTGTGGAACAAGCAGCCGTTCTCGCTCTCCTACTGGGGCGGCCGGCCGACGCAGGACCAGATGTACTCGACCGCCTACGTCTCGAACGCCGACTGGAACGACACGCGCTGGAAGCGGCCCGAGTTCGACAAGATGGTCGTCGCGGCGCGCGGCGAGCTCGACGAAGCCAAGCGCAAGAAGATCTACCGCGACATGGGTCAGATGATGCGCGACGAGGGCGGACTGATCGTGCCGTTCTTCAACCAGTATATCGACGCCAGCGGCAAGGGCGTGGAAGGCTGGGAGGCCAATCCCGCGCAGGAAATGTGCAACGGCTACGCGCTGGCGCGCTGCTGGCTGCAGGCCTGAGTAAGATCGAAGGGCCGGTGAAAACCGGCCCTTCTGCGCCTCGCGGTCTCCGTCAAGGCCGCACCTTCCCATTTCAAGAAGGTTATCGATGTCATATCCAATCGTGAAGCTGATCGGCCAGCGCGTCGCGCTCGGCATCGTGCTGCTTTTCGCCGTTTCGATCCTGATCTTCGCCGGCACGCAGATCCTGCCCGGCGACGTCGCGCAGGCGATCCTCGGCCAGTCGGCCACGCCGGAAGCGCTGGCCAATCTGCGCGAGCAGCTCGGGCTCAACGACCCCGCCTGGCTGCGCTACCTGCACTGGCTGGGCGGAATCCTGCACGGCGACTTCGGAACCGCGCAATCGAGCGGGCTCGACATCGCCAGCTCGATCGGGACCCGGCTGAAGAACACGCTTTTCCTCGCCGCCTGCGCGGCGATCGTCGCGGTGCCGCTGGCGATCGTTCTGGGCCTCATCGCGGTGCGCTACCGCAACGGCTTCGTCGACAGGCTGATCTCGGGTCTGGCGCTCGCCTCGACCTCGTTTCCGGAGTTCTTCATCGGCTATGTGCTGATCTTCCTGTTCGCCGTGCACTGGCAGATCTTCCCGTCGATCTCGACCGTCGACGAGACGACGCCTTTCCTGCAACGGCTGGAAGCGGTGGTCCTGCCGGCCACGGCGCTGACCCTGGTGGTGCTGGCGCACATGATGCGCATGACGCGCGCGGCGATCCTCAACGTCATGCAGTCGGCCTATATCGAAACGGCGGAACTGAAGGGACTCAGGCCCTTCGACATCATCCGAAAGCACGCCTTCCCGAACGCCATCGCACCGGTCGTCAACGTGGTGATGCTGAACCTCGCCTATCTCATCGTCGGCGTGGTCGTGATCGAGGTGATCTTCGTCTACCCCGGCATGGGGCAGTATCTGGTCGACCATGTCGCCAAGCGCGACGTGCCGGTGGTGCAGGCGGTCGGCCTGATCTTCGCGGCGGTTTACATCACCTTGAACATCATTGCCGACATCGCGGCGGTCCTTGCCAATCCGAGGCTGAGACATCCGAAATAAGGGGATGCGGATGCCAACAGAAAAAGAGGGGATACGGGGATGATGGCGCTGAGACAGATACCGATCACGGCCTGGATAGGCCTCATCCTGACGGGCGCCTTCCTGTTCTGCGCGATCTTCGCGCCCTGGATCGCGCCGCACGGCAATGGCGAGATTGTCGGCGACGTGTGGGAGCCGATGTCGTCAACCTACCTGCTCGGCACCGACAATCTCGGCCGCGACCTGCTCTCGCGCATGATCTACGGCGCGCGCATCACCATCTTCATCGCCGTGATGGCGACGGCGCTGTCGTTCTCGCTGGGCGCCATCCTGGGCTTCACCGCCGCCGTGGTCGGCGGCTGGTTCGACACGCTGATGTCGCGCTTCGTCGACCTCCTGATGTCGATCCCGACGCTGATCTTCGGCCTGGTGGTGCTGTCGGTGCTGCCCACCAACATCCTCACCCTGATCCTGGTCATGGGCATTCTCGATTCCACCCGCGTCTACCGGCTGTCGCGCGCGGTGGCGGTGGACATCAACGTCATGGACTATGTCGAGGCGGCCAAACTGCGCGGCGAGGGTAAGCTGTGGATCATCTTCCGCGAGATCCTGCCCAATGCGCTGTCGCCGCTGATCGCGGAACTCGGCGTGCGCTTCATCTTCGCGGTCCTGTTCCTGTCGGCGCTCTCCTTCCTCGGGCTCGGCGTGCAGCCGCCGGATTCCGACTGGGGCGGCATGGTGAAGGAAAACAAGGACGGCATCGTCTTCGGCATACCCGCCGCGCTCATTCCGGCGGCGGCGATCGCGGTGCTCGCCATCTCGGTCAACCTGGTGGCCGACTGGGTGCTCAACCGCACCACCAGCCTCAAGGGAGGACGCGGCTAATGGCGAACGCTGCAACCGAACGCAAGACGCCCCGGCAGGACCTCCTGCTCGACATCCGCAACCTCAAGATCGAGGCCAAGGTCTATCCGCCGGGCGAAGCGCCGAAGACGATCACGCTGGTGCACGACGTCTCGCTGAGCCTCAAGCCGGGCAAGGTACTCGGCCTGATCGGCGAATCGGGCGCCGGCAAATCGACCATCGGCCTGTCGGCGATGGCCTACGGGCGCGGCGGGGTGCGCATCACCGGAGGCGAGGTGCTCCTCAACGGCCGCGACCTCCTGAAGCTCGGCCAGGGCGGCGTGCGCGCCGTGCGCGGCCGCGAGGTGTGCTACGTCGCGCAGTCGGCGGCGGCCGCCTTCAACCCCGCGCACAAGTTGATGGACCAAGTGGTCGAGGCCACGCTGCTGCATGGCGTGGCGACGCGCGCCGAAGCGGAGAAACGGGCGCGGGCGCTGTTCAGGAAGCTGTCGCTGCCCAATCCCGACACGATCGGCGAGCGCTATCCGCACCAGGTCTCCGGCGGCCAGCTCCAGCGCGTCATGACGGCGATGGCGCTGTGCTCCGAGCCCGACCTGATCATCTTCGACGAGCCGACCACCGCGCTCGACGTCACCACGCAGATCGACGTGCTGTCGGCGATCAAGGACGCCATCCGCGACACGCATGTCGCCGCGCTCTACATCACCCACGACCTCGCCGTGGTGGCGCAGGTCTCCGACGAGATCATGGTGCTGCGCCACGGGCGTCTGGTGGAATGGGGCGGGACGCGCCAGATCATCAAGGAGCCGCGCCAGGAATACACCAACGCGCTGGTCTCGGTGCACGAGATCGAGCATCAGGAACACGACCAGCAGGGCACGCCTTTCCTGTCGGTCAAAAACGTGACCGCCGCCTATGGCGGCAGCGCCGTCAAGGTGCTCAAGGACGTCTCGGTCGACATCTACCCCGGCCAGACACTGGCCGTGGTGGGCGAATCCGGCTCCGGCAAGTCGACGCTGGCGCGCGCGATCACCGGTCTGCTGCCGCCCGAACAGGGCTCCGTCACCTTCGATGGCCGCAAGCTCGCCAATCGGCTGGCGGACCGTCCGAAGGAGGATCTGCGCCAGCTTCAGATGATCTACCAGATGGCCGACGTGGCGATGAACCCACGCCAGACGGTCGGCACCATCATCGGAAGGCCCCTGGAGTTCTATTTCGGCATGAGGGGCCGCGAGCGCGACCGGCGCGTGGCGGAGCTCCTCGAAGAAATCGAAATGGGCAAGGGTTTCCTCGACCGCTATCCGGCAGAACTGTCGGGCGGGCAAAAGCAGCGCGTGTGCATAGCCCGCTCGCTCGCCGCCAAGCCCAAGCTGATCATCTGCGACGAGGTGACCTCGGCACTCGATCCACTGGTGGCACACGGCATCCTCAAGCTGCTGCTCAACCTGCAAGCCCAGGAGAACGTGGCCTATCTGTTCATCACGCATGACCTCGCGACCGTGAAGTCGATCGCCGATTCCATCGCCGTCATGTATCGCGGCGAGGTGGTGCGCTACGGGTCCAGGAGCAAGGTGCTGACGCCACCCTTCGACGCCTATACCGACCTTCTGCTCTCCTCCGTTCCGGAGATGGAGATCGGCTGGCTGGAAAAGGCGATCGCGGGACGGCGCATGGAAGCCGCAGGAAATTAGAAGGCATTCATCGCTCGGTCATAATACCAAGGTCAGTTGGGGCGCGCAAACGCGACACAGGGGAGAATGCGACGTGACGAAAGAACTCGAAAACATGGCCCGGCTTGCAGGCCGGGGCCAACTCAGCAGACGTGATTTTCTCGGCAGCGCCGCAGCGCTCGGCCTTTCGGCCGCGATGGCTTCGACGCTGGCCGACAAGGCCTTCGCCCAGGCGCCGGTCAAGGGCGGCGTACTGAAAGCCGGGCTGCAGGGCGGCGAATCCTCCAACAGCCTCGATCCGGCTTTGAACCTCAGCCAGGTGACCTTCTCCTTCTGCAAGCAATGGGGCGAGTTCCTGACGCGACTGACGCCGGACGGCGGCGTGGAAAACCTGATCGCCGAAGAGATCAACGCCTCCAAGGACGCCAAGACCTGGACGGTCAAGGTGCGTGACGGCATCGAGTTCCATAATGGCAAGACCGTCACCGCCGACGACGTCGCCGCCACGATCGAGCGCCATGCCGATGCAAACTCCAAGTCCGGTGCGCTCGGCATCCTCAAGAATATCAAGGGTATCAAGCCGAACGGCAAGGAAGTGGTCTTCACGCTTGCCGAGGGCGACGCCGACTTCCCCTACCTGATGGCGGATTACCATCTCGTCATCCAGCCCAACGGCGGCAAGGACGATCCCAACGCCGGCATCTCGGCGGGCCCCTACAAGGTCAGCGTGAACCAGCCCGGCGTGCGCCACGGCGGCGAGCGTTTCGCCAATTACTGGCGCGGCGACAAGGCCGGCCATGCCGACCAGATCGAGATCATCGTCATCAACGACGCAACCGCCCGTCTTGCTGCCCTGCAGGGCGGACAGGTGCACATGATCAACCGCGTCGAGCCGAAGGTCGTGGACCTGGTGAAGCGGCTGCCGGGCGTCTCCATCGAGAACGTCTCGGGCCGCGGCTTCTATCCGTTCAACATGTTCTGCGACACCGCGCCTTTCGACAATTACGACCTCAGGATGGCCCTCAAACTCGCGATGGATCGCGAGGAAATGCTGCAAAAGATCCTGCGCGGCTATGGCGACGTCGGCAACGACTATCCGATCAACAAGGCCTATCCCCTCGTTCCCGAAGGCATCGAGCAGCGCAAGTTCGATCCCGAGAAGGCGGCCGAGTTCTACAAGAAGTCCGGCCACTCCGGCTCGGTCCTGCTCAGGACCTCCGACGTCGCCTTCCCCGGCGCCGTCGATGCGGCGCAGCTCTACCAGCAGAGCTGCGCTAAGGCCGGCATCAAGATCGAGATCAAGCGCGAGCCCGGCGACGGCTACTGGTCGGAAGTGTGGAACAAGAAGCCGTTCTCGCTCTCCTATTGGGGCGGTCGGCCGACGCAGGGCCAGATGTACTCGACGGGCTATGTCTCGACCGCCGACTGGAACGACACGCGTTTCAAGAACGAGAAATTCGACAAGATGCTCTATGCCGCGCAGGCGGAACTGGACGAGACCAAGCGCAAGCAGATCTACCACGACATGGCCGTGCTGATCCGCGACCAGGGCGGGCTGATCGTGCCGTTCTTCAACCAGTTCATCGACGCGGTCGCCACCGACAAGGTCAACGGCTGGGGCAAGAACCCGCAGGGCGAGATGATGGACGGCTATGCACTCAATGAGTGCTGGCTGAACGCCTGATCGCCGCTGTGCTTTGACAATCGTAAGGCGGGACGGCCTTGTTCGTCCCGCCTCTTTCCTGCCCGGATAATGTCATGGCCCTGAAATCAAAACTCCTGCTCATCATCCTCGACGGCGTACCGTATCGCAACTGGCGCCGGCTGTTCGGCAATCTCGAGGGCTGGGTGCAGTCGGGCGATGCCAGGGTCTGGACGATGCGCTCGGTGCTGCCGTCGACCTCCGCCTGCTGCTACGCCTCGATCCATACCGGCGTGTCGCCACAGGTGCACGGCATCCGCTCCAACGAGGAGCGCTTCCGCGTCGGGCAGCCGGACCTGTTCTCGGAGATCACCGGAGCGGGCGGCAAGACCGGCGCGGTCACGCATTCCTACTGGTCCGAATTCTTCAACCGCTATCCGTTCGACCTAGTACGCGACATGGAGTACGACGAGCCGGGCGGGCCGATCACGCATGGCCGCTTCCACACCATGACCGGCTACAATGCCCGCAACCAGATGACGCCGAGCGACGTCGATCTGTTCGCGACGCTGACCATGCTGACCGAGCGCTTCGCGATCGACTACGGCATCCTGCACACCTGCACGCTGGATTCGATGGGCCACCGCTTCGGCCATGACTGCCACGAGATGGACCACGCCTGCTACGCCATGGACGGGATGCTGGCCGCCTTCCTGCCGCGCTGGCTGGACAGCGGCTACGAAGTGATCGTAACAGCCGACCACGGCCAGACCGACCGCGGCCATCACGGCGGCCGCGAGGATTTGCAGCAGGATTTCGCACTCTATTATTTCGGCGCGGCGAAAGGCCCGAAGGAAGAAGTCCTGCTCGACCAGCTCCAGCTCGCGCCGTCGATCCTGAAACGCCTCGGCGTCAAGGCGCCGGCGACGATGAAGGCGAAGGCGTTCCTGGGATAATTTTTCTCTCCCCGTTCACGGCCTTGAGGGCAGGCAATAGCATAGGGCACTGCACCCCCACCCCTGTCCCCTCCCCACAAGGGGGAGGGAGACGCTGACATCGCCGTTTTGCCCCAAAATATCGGTTTCCGGGCATTTTGCCGCTGACATAGAGTCCCCCTCCCCCTTGCGGGGAGGGGTCAGGGGTGGGGGTATGCAACCGCCGAACATTTCATATGCGATTTGCCTTGGCCTCCGGGGGAACGGACTAGGCGGGGACTACTCCACCCCTTCGCCTCGACCGAGCGCCGCCAATGCCTCGACGATGCGTGTGAAGGATTGTCGTGCCCGCGCGACGCTGTGGCGGGCGCGCAGGTAGCCGTGCACGAGACCCTTCTCCTCATGCCAGAGGGCGCGGCCGCCGGCGGCCAGAATGCGGTCGCGGTAGGCCTCGCCGTCCGACGATAGCGGGTCGCATTCGGCGGTGACGATGACGGTCGGCGGCAGGGCTGAGAAGTCCGCATCCGCCAGCGGCGAGAGCGTCGGGTCGCCTGACAGGCTTCGACCGCCGGTGCGGGCCTGCCTGTAGAAGTCAAGGTCGCGGACGCTCAGCATCGGCGCTTCGGCATGGGTCACGTAGGAGCCTTTCGACTGGTCGCCGCCAAGGCCGGGATAAATCAGCACCTGACCGACAGGTCGGCACAGACGGTCGCGCACGGCGTGCGATACGGCGGCGGCGAGATTGCCGCCGGCGGAATCGCCGGCAAGCAGGATCGGGCGCTCATACGTCGCGGCCGCCCATTCGAACGCAGCCAGCGCATCCTCGAACTGGGCCGGATGCACATGCTCCGGCGCCAGCCGGTAGTCGACCGACACGATCTCGTGGCCCGTGCGCGCGCACAGCTCGGCGCAGACGTCGTCATGGCTTTCCAGCCCGCCGACGACGAAGCCGCCGCCATGGAAATAGAGCGTCACGGCGGGCGGATCTTCGCTCGCGCGATAGACACGGACCGGAATGTCGCGGCCGGGGGCGGAAATCGCCTTCGTTTCGACACCCACGCCTTCGGGATAACCGGCGAAGAACGCGCGGCACATGCGATCGTAGACGGCGCGCTGCTGCTCGATGGTGCCGTCGGCCGTATCGGGCGGATAGTATGAATTGGTCCGGTCGATGAACGCCCAGGTTTCGGCATCGATCAAGGCGCGATAGTCGGTCATGGAAGCCGGCGCCGGAGGGAGGTTGCGACGAGCGCCGACATTGCCGGAAAGACTATCGCCCCTTCCACACCGGGTCGCGCTTCTCGGCGAAGGCCTTGAAGCCCTCCATATTGTCCTCCGAACCATAGAGCACATCGACGGTGGCCAACTGCCGGCGGGTGACGCGGTTCATGATGTCCTGGAATTTTTCTCCTTCCGCCTCGCGCGCCGTTTCCTTGATGGCGGCGAAAACCAGCGGCGGGCCGCTTTCCAGCAGGCGGGCGATTTCCCAGACGCGGTCTTCCAGCTTCTCCTTCGGCAGCACTTCGTTGACGAGGCCCCAACGCTGCGCTTCGGCCACGTCCATCCAGCGGCCGGTGAAGAGAAGATCCATGGCGATATGATAGGGGATGCGCTTCGGCAGCTTGATAGTGGCGGCGTCGGCCAGCGTCCCGGCGCGGATTTCCGGCAGCGCGAAGGAGGAATGGTCGGAGGCGTAGATCAGGTCGCAGGAGAGCGCGAGCTCGAAGCCGCCGCCCACCGCCATGCCGTTGACGCAGGCGATGACAGGCTTGTTGAGACCGCGCAGTTCCTGCAAGCCGGCGAACCCGCCGACGCCGTAGTCGCCGTCCACCGCGTCGCCGGAGGCCGCCGCCTTGAGGTCCCAGCCGGCACAGAAGAACTTGTCTCCCGCAGTCTTGACGATGGCGACGCGGAGTTCCGGATCGTCGCGGAAGGCCTTGAAGGTCTCGCCCATCAGCCGCGAGGTCTTCAGGTCGATGGCGTTTGCCTTCGGCCTATCGAGCGTGACTTCGAATATGCCGCCTTCACGGCGGGTTTTTATCACGTCGGTCATGATGTCCTCCTTCTAACGAGCAGGGCGTCGGCGATCCAGGCGCCCTCGCCCTGTTTGCAGACGATAAGCGGGTTGATGTCCAGTTCCTCGATCGCATCGGCATTGGCGGCGACGAAAGCGCCGATCGCCGACACAGCGTCGATGGCCGCCTCGACATCGGCTTTCGGCCGGCCGCGGTAGCCGTCGAGCAGCGGGAACAGTTTCAACCCGCGCAAGGCGGCCTCGATCTCGTCGCGCGATGCCGGCAGCAGCAGCGTCGCACTGTCCTGGAGCAGTTCGACCAGCACGCCGCCGGAGCCCAGCGTCATGGTCGGGCCGAAGACCGGATCGCGCGTGAAGCCGACGATCAGTTCCGCCACGCCGCCGACGACCATTCTTTCGACATAGAGACCGGAACCGAGCGGGAGCAGCGCCGCGGCGGCCGCGCGCACCTCGTCCGCTGTCCTCAGGTTGAGCTTCACCGCGCCTGCCTCGGACTTGTGGGCGACGCCGAGCGTCTTCAGCGCGACAGGGAAGCCGAGATTTTCAGCGGCCGAGACGGCTTCCTGCACAGTCTCGGCACGCAGCCCCGGCGGCACCGGCAGGCCGGCTTCGGCGAGCAACGCCTTGGCCTGTGCCTCGTCGGGATGGCGGGGTTCGACGGTGCTCTTGTCGGAGAGGGTCGTGGGCTTCATACCCCCACCCCTAACCCCTCCCCGCAAGGGGGAGGGGGACTCCGAGACGCTGGCGTCCCCCTCCCCCTTGCGGGGAGGGGTTAGGAGTGGGGGTTCCAACGCGCCAGCGCTCGACGAATTACCCTCGCCCGCGCCTTCGCGGCCTCTCCATAATGGAAAGGGAGAACGACGCGCCCACGCCTCGCCGATGAACGCCGCCGCTTCTGCAGCATCGAACGCCTCGGCGATGCCGTGGATCGGCACGATGCCGCGCCGGACGAGGTCGGCCGCATGGGCTTCGGGCAGGTTCTCCAGCATCGAGGCGACGACGGCGCCCTTGGCGCCGTTGGTCTGCAACGCCGCCTCGAAGGCCGCCACCGCCGTCCACCAGTCCGCATCCGAGCAGCGGTCGAGACGCGGGAAATCCAGCACCAGCATGTTCAGATCGAACCCGCCGGAGACGAAAGCGCCGAAGGCGTCCGTCATGGCAGGCTGGTCGTTCCAGATGAAGGTGTTGTAGTCGAGCGGGTTGGCGACGGCCACCAGCGGTCCCAGCGCCTTGCCGACCCGCGCGCGATGAGCCTCGGCGAGCGCCGGAAAGCTCACGCTGCGCCGGCCCTCGGCGGCGTCCGCCATCACCGAGGCTTCGCCCCCCGAGCAACTCATGGAGGAAAGCCGTCCGCCCGCCATCGGGCCGATCACATGCAGGAGCTTGAGCGTTTCGAGGAAGGACGGGATGGTGTCGACCCGCGCGATGCCGAGCCGCTTCAGGAACGCATCCGAGCCGGCGTCCGAGCCGGCCAGCGAAGCGGTGTGCGAGATCGTGGCGGCGCGCGCCTGTTCGGAGCGGCCGACCTTCATGGCGACGATGGGTTTCTTCAATTCCCGCGAGCGTTGCGCAAGCCGCTCGAAGCCGGCGACCGAGTCGAAGCCTTCGATATGCAGGCCGAGCGCGGTGACGCGGCTGTCCTCGATCAACCCGAGCGCCATCTCGGACAGGCCGGTCTGGGCCTGGTTGCCGGCCGTCATCAGGAAGGCGATGGGCAGGCCGCGCTGCTGCATGGTGAGATTGCAGGCGATGTTGGAGGATTGCGTGATGATGGCGACGCCGCGCTCGCCCACCCCCAGGCGCTGCCCGCCATGCTGGTCGGGCCACAGAAGCGCGCCGTCGGCATAGTTGATCAGGCCGTAGCAGTTCGGGCCGATGATCGGCATCGCGCTCGCCGCCTCGACCAGATCGCGCTGGAGCCTGTCGCCGTCGGCGTCGTAACCGCCCGTTTCGCGGAAGCCGGCGGCAAAGCAGATCGCCCCGCCCGCGCCCATCGCCGAAAGCTGGCGGATGATGTCGATGGTGAGGTTGCGGTTGACCGCCACGAAAGCGGCATCCGGCGGCGCCGGCAGATCGGCGACCGACTTGAAGGCGGGCACGCCGTGCACGTCGGGCCGGCTCGGATGTACCGGCCAGAGCGCGCCGGCATAGTTCATCTTCAGGCACTGTTCGACCACATTGGTGCCGAAGGCGCCGCCGCCGATGACCGCGACGGATTTGGGGCGCAGGAGACGATCGAGGCGGGTGGTCACGAACAGTACCCCCACCCCTTACCCCTCCCCTCAAGGGGGAGGGGGATTCCGAGACGTAAGCGATCCCCTCCCCCATGAGGGGAGGGTGCCGAGCGCAGCGAGGCGGGAGGGGTCATCTCCAACAAGCCAACATAGAAGGAGGTCCGAGCACGGCCGCAGCGACCCCTCCCGGTCCTATGGGCCACCCTCCCCTCAAGGGGGAGGGAAATCCGCGCGACGATCATCATCCACCCACCGCCCGCAGCAGCGCGCGCGAGATGATGTGGCGCTGGATTTCGCTCGTGCCTTCCCAGATGCGCTCGACGCGGGCGTCGCGCCAGATGCGCTCCAGCGGCAGGTCGTCCATCAGGCCCATGCCGCCGTGAATCTGGATCGCCTCGTCGGCGACGAAGGCGAGCATTTCCGTGGCCTTCAGCTTGGCCATCGCCATGTCCTCGTCGGTGACGGTGCCGGCGTCGTATTTCCAGCCGGCCTCGAACACCAGCAGGTTCGCGGCCTTCAGTTCCGTCGCCATGTCGGCGAGCTTGAAGGACACGCCCTGGAACTTGCCGATCTGCTGGCCGAACTGCCGGCGCTCGGCCGCATATTCGATAGCGTGCTGCAGGGCGCGCTCGGCGCGGCCGAGGCAGGTGGCGCCGACCTGCAGGCGCGTCGCGCCGAGCCACGAATTGGCGACCTCGAAGCCCTTGTGGACCTCGCCGAGGATCTGCTCCTTCGGCAGGCGGCAATCGTCGAATTCGAGGACAGAGTTGCTGTAGCCGCGATGCGAGACGTTGCGGTAGCCGTCGCGCACGGTGAAGCCCGGCGTGCCCTTGTCTACGAAGAAGGCGGTGATCTTCTTGCGCTTACCGCGCGGACTGTCTTCCTCACCGGACGCCATGAAGCAGATGGCGAAATCGGCATGATCGGCATGGGAGATGAAATGCTTGGTGCCGTTGAGGATCCAGTCGTCGCCGTCCTGCACGGCGCTCGCCTTCATGCCGCGCAGGTCGGAGCCGGCGCCGGGCTCGGTCATGGCGAGGCAATCGGCCTTCTCGCCGCGCACGCAGGGATAGAGGTATTTTTCCTTCTGCTCGTCGGTGCCGGCCAGGAGGATATTCGACGGCCGCGCCACGCAGTTCCAGTGCAGCGCGTAGTTGGCGCGGCCGAGTTCCTTCTCGTAGAGCAGCCAGGTGACGGTATCGAGCCCTGCCCCGCCGACCTCGGCCGGCATGTTGGCGGCGTAGAGCCCGGCCTGGATGGCCTTCGCCTTGATCTCTTCCAGAAGATCCCTGCGCAGCACGCCGCTACGCTCGACCTCCAGCTCATGTGGATAAAGCTCGTTCTCGACAAAGGCGCGCGTCGTGTCGACGATCGCCTGCTGTTCTTCGCTGAGGCCGAAATTCATCAGGGGCTCCTGTCAAACCTGTTCATGCGCCGCGGCAAGCATCGCGTCGACCTCGGCGCGCGTCGGCGCCCCGGTGCGGCCGCCATAGCGGGTGCATTTGATGGCGGCGGCGGCGCTGGCGAAGCGCACCGCCTCTGCCGGCTCCATGCCTTCCACGATCGCGACGACATAGGCGCCATGAAAGACGTCGCCCGCCGCATTGGTGTCGACGGCGTTCACCGCAAACGCCGGAACATGAACGGTCTTGTCGTCACCTGTCGGTCGAACCCAGGCCCCGTTCCCGCCATCGGTCACCACGACGGTCGCTGCGTATGTTGCGGCCAAGGCCTCGACGCAGTCCGCCGGCCCGGTCCCGCCGGTCAGGGTGCGCGCGCCGGCAAGTGAAGCGACGATGTGATCCGCCCGCCCGGCCAAGTGCTCGAGCACCGGCTTGCGGCCGACATCGAGATCGAGCACGGCGGGAATGCCGGCCTCGCGCGCGCCGTCGAGCGCGGCCGCGGCCGCAGTCGGCCAGCGGACATCCACCAGCACCGCTGCGAAATCCTCGAAGTTCGGAATGACCGACGGCGCCGCCAGCAGCGGCTCGTCGTAGCGCGGCACGACCATGCGCTCGCCCCGCTCCTCGACGAGGATGGCCGAAACCGCCGTCATGACGCCGTCGAGCCGGCGGACGTGGCGCGTGTCGATGCCGTCGCGCTCGATCTGCGCGATCACGAAGTCGCCGAGAAGACCGATTCCCGCCGAGGCCCACAGGCGCACGTCGCGACCGAGCCGCGCGATCGCCGTGGCAGCACTTGTCGCCATGCCGGCGGCGACAAGCGCCGCGCCCTGCGCCGGATACTTGCCGGGCAAGGCCGGCAGGGTATCGACCTGCATCATCAGATCGGCCGTCAGGGCGCCGACGCACAGGATCGGCGGCCCGGACATGCGGACGCCATCGCCTTCGAGATCGTCACGCGCGCCCAAGCTCAGCCCTTCTTCGCCGCCTTCTTGGCCGACTTCGCAGCCTTTTTAACAGGCTTGTTTGCTTTCGCCCTGGCGGCGGCGACCGACACCGGCTTCTTCGCCAGCGTCGAGAGTCGCTTGACATAATCCTTGTGCAGCGCGCCCGCGCCCCAGCCCTTGCCCTTGTTGGTCTTCGACAGCACGTCCATGATGCCAACGAGGTTCTCGTCGCGGATCTTTTCCAGTTCGCGGATCGACCATTTGTCCGACTGCTCGTCCGATTGCGCGGCGATCAGGTCGACCAGTTCGTCGTTGAATTCCGGCACATCCATCAGTTTGGTCCAAGGCCATTTCAGGCAGGGCCCGAACTGCGCCATGAAGTGGCGCATGCCGGCCTCGCCGCCGGCGACGCGGTAGACCTGGAACATGCCCATCTGCGCCCAGCGCAGGCCGAAGCCGTAGCGCATGATGTCGTCGAGTTCCTCGACCGAGCAGATGCCGTCCTTGATCAGCCACAGGGCCTCGCGCCACGCCGCTTCGAGCAGGCGGTCGCCGACGAAAGCCTCGATCTCCTTGCGGATGACCACCGGCTTCATGCCGATCGAGGCATACATCTCCTTCGCGACCTCGATGGCCTCCGGATAGGTCTGCGCGCCGCCGACGATCTCGACGATCGGCAACAGGTAAACCGGATTGAACGGATGGGCGACCACCAGCCGCTCGGGGTGCTTCTTCATCGCCACCTGCATGTCCGACGGCTTGATGCCCGATGTGGAAGAACCGACGATGGCGTTGGCTGGCGCATGCAGGTCGATCTCGGCCAGCACCTTGTGTTTCAGGTCGAGCCGTTCGGGCACGCTTTCCTGGATGAAATCGACGTCGGCCACCGCCTCGGCTATGGTTTTTGCGTAGGTGAGCTTGCCTTCCCTCGGCAAACCGTCGGGCAGCATCTGCTTATAGGCGCGGCGCGCGCCCTTCATCACCTCGCCGACCTTGCGCGACGCTTCCGGGTCGGGATCGAAGATCGCCACGTCGATGCCGTTGAGCAGAAGGCGCGCGACCCAGCCGGCACCGATGACACCGCCACCGATGGCGGCCGCTTTGGAGATGGTCATTGTCTGAATTCCCTCTTATGGAGGGTGTCGAACCCTACGGCGCCCCCCTCTGTCCTGCCGGACATCTCCCCCACACGGGGGGAGATGCGCTGTTTCGATGTTTCGCGCCTCTCTGCAATTCCGGCGATTGGCGAAAGCCGAGCCGACGGCCAATCTCCCCCCGTGTGGGGGAGATGTCCGGCAGGACAGAGGGGGGCGCGAAGGAACGCCACGTCCGCGATCTCGCTAAGCCGCCAGCGGCGCGCGCTTGGTGAGGTTGAGCTTCTTGCGCACTTCCTCCGGGCCGATCACGCGCGCGCCCATGTTGGAAACGACCGTAACCGCGCGCTCGACGAGCTGGGCATTGGTGGCGAGCACGCCCTTGTCGAGCCATAGATTGTCCTCCAGCCCGACGCGCACATTGCCGCCGGCGAGCACGGAGGCCGCCGCATAGGCCATCTGGTTGCGACCGAGCGAGAAGGCCGAGAAGGTCCATTCCGCAGGCACGTTGTTGACCATGGCCATGAAGGTGTTGAGGTCGTCCGGCGCGCCCCACGGCACGCCCATGCAAAGCTGCACCAGCGCGTCGGGCTTCAGCACCTTTTCCTCGACGAGTTGCCTGGCGAACCACAGATGCCCGGTGTCGAAGGCCTCGATCTCGGGCTTGACGCCCATGCCGGTCATCAGGCCGCCCATGGCGCGCAGCATGCCGGGCGTGTTGGTCATCACGTAGTCGGCTTCGTTGAAATTCATGGTGCCGCAGTCGAGCGTGCAGATCTCCGGCAGACACTGGCGGACATGCTCGACGCGCTCGGAGGCGCCGGCCATGTCCGTGCCCTGCTCCTTCAGCGGCAGCGGGCTTTCGACGTCGCCGAACACCATGTCGCCGCCCATGCCGGCGGTGAGGTTCAGCACCACATCGACGCTTGAGGCGCGGATGCGCTCAGTCACCTCGCGATAGAGCGAGACGTCGCGGCGCGGCTTGCCGGTCTCGGGATCGCGGACGTGACAGTGGACGATCGCCGCGCCGGCCTTTGCCGCCTCGATGGCCGAGTCGGCGATCTGCTTCGGCGAACGCGGGACGTGCGGGCTGCGGTCCTGCGTGCCGCCGGAGCCGGTGACGGCGCAGGTAATGAAGACTTCCCGATTCATGGCGAGCGGCATGATGATCCTCCCTGTCTATCGCGATCATCGCGCCGCTTGCGCCGAGCTGCTTCACACTTTACGAATTTGAAATGCCAAAAAGCGAAAAGCCGACGATCTTCCGACCCGAGCGAGCGACTCTCAAGGTGACGCTGCTTGTGTTCTCCGGCTCCTCCGTCATGTGCGTGGCCTCGACAGTCGATCCGCTGCGCGCCGCGAACCGCATCAGCGGCGACACGCCGTTCGATTTCAAGTTCGTGTCCATGACGGGCGAGCCGGTCGGCACGACCTGCGGCCTGCCGATTGCCGTATCCGGCCGGTTCGATCCTGCCGAGCCGACCGACATGCTGGTGGTGATCGCCGGCTTCGGCACGCAGAACTACGCGACGGCCGCCCTGCTGGCCGGCATGCGCCGCGCGGCGCGCGCGGCACGGGCGGTCGGCGGCGTCGAGGCCGGCACCTGGCTGGTGGCGCGCGCCGGTCTGCTGGAAGGCCGCGCGGCGACGACGCACTGGGAAGACATGGAGGATTTCTCCGCCGCTTTCCCCGGCATCGACGTGCGTCCGGACCGCTATGTCATCGACGGACCGGTCTTCACCTGCGGCGGCGCCTCCCCGACCTTCGACCTAATGCTGCACCTGATCCGCGCGCGGCTCGGCATGGCGGTGGCGCTCGACGTGGCGAGCGTGTTCATCTACGACCAGTCGCGCGCGGCGACCGACGCGCAGCCGCTGGTGTCGCTGGGGCGGCTTGACGGCTACGATCCCCGCCTCGCGCAGGCGATCCGGCTGATGGAAGGTCATGTCGACCGCCCGCTGACCACGGCCGCCATCGCCAAGCGCGCCGGCGTCACCTCCCGCACGCTGGAGGCGATCTTCCGCCGTTCGATCGGCGAAACACCCGGCGCCTACTATCTCAGGCTGCGGCTCAACGCGGCCCGCAAGCTCGTCACCGATACGCGCGTACCGATGGCCGACATCGCCGGGCGAACGGGCTTTTCCTCGGCCGCGGCCTTCTCGCGCGCCTTTTCGCGCGCCTTCGGCACAGCGCCGGTCAGGCTGAGACGCAGGTAGGGCAGGAAATCAGGCTCAGGCGGCGTCCCTGGCATCGTCGTCGGCGCGCTCGATGAGCGCCCGCATCTGCCGCACGAGATGCGCCTCGAAGCGGCCGGACAGGGCGCGCGTCCATTCGTCCGGCGCCTGGACGCCTTCGCCGGGTTGAGGAAGGGCCATCAGCCGGTCGAAGACCGATGCGGCCTGATCGGGTGAGAGCAGAGCGTCGATATCGCGTTCGTGCTGCATTGTCGTCGCCTCCTTCTGCCAGCCGCCGCACCCTGCAGACTATACGGCTTGCGTGACGGCTGTTTGAAGGCAAGAGAAAGGCGTTTGCGCGACAGGAAAGGGCAAAGTTTTGTCCTCTCCGCAGCAATTTCGAAACGCGCGCAGGCATAAGCCACCCGAAAGTCGGAGGCCGTCGCCGGCTCAGACGTAGCGGTTGACGACGTTCTCCAGATATTCCTGCCGGCCCGAGCGCGGCTGCGGCTCGATCGTGTCCTTGACGACGCGGGCGGCGATCTCCTCCAGCGTCCGCCGGCCGGACAACATCGCTTTGCCCTCCGTCGAATCCCAGCCCGCATAACGGTCGTCCAGCGGCCCGGACAGCGCCTTGTCCTCCAGCATCCGCGCCGCCGCCTTGAGGCCGCGGGCGCAGCAGTCCATGCCGCCGATATGGGCGATCAGCAGGTCCTGCGGATCGAGCGACTGGCGGCGCAGCTTGGCGTCGAAATTGGTGCCGCCGGTGGTGAAGCCGCCAGCGCGCAGCACATAATAATAGGCCAGCGCCATCTCCGGCACGTTGTTGGGGAACTGGTCGGTATCCCAGCCCGACTGGTAGTCGTTGCGGTTCATGTCGATCGAGCTGAAGACGCCGAGCGCGTCGGCGAGCGCCAGTTCGTGCTCGAAGGAATGGCCGGCCAGGATGGCATGGCCCTGCTCGATGTTGAGCTTGACCTCCTTTTCCAGGCCGAAATCCTTGAGGAAGCCGTAGACCGTGGCAACGTCGTAGTCGTACTGGTGCTTTGTCGGCTCCTGCGGTTTCGGCTCAATCAGGATCGTGCCCTCGAAGCCGATTTTCTTCGCGTAGTCCACGACCAGCGACAGGAAGCGGCCGGCCTGCTCGCGCTCGCGCTTCAGGTCGGTGTTGAGCAGCGTCTCGTAGCCTTCGCGGCCGCCCCAGAGCACGTAGTTGCGGCCGCCGAGTCGCTGCGTGACATCGAGGCATTTCTTCACCGTCGCGGCGGCATAGGCGAACACGTCCGGGTCCGGATTGGTGGCTGCGCCGGCCATGAAACGCCGGTGCGAGAACAGGTTGGCCGTGCCCCACAGCAGCCCGACGCCGGTCTCTTCCTGCTTGGTCGCGAAAATGTCGGCGATCTCGTCGAGCCGCGCCGCGCTTTCCGCGAAGGTCTTGCCCTCGGGGCGCACATCGGCGTCGTGGAAACAGTAGAAGGGCGCGCCGAGCAGGGAAAACATCTCGAAGGCGACGTCGGCCTTCAGCCGGGCCTTGTCCATGCCATCACCAAACCACGGCCGGTCGAAGGAGCGCCCGCCGAACGGATCGCCGCCCTCCCAGGCGAAGGAATGCCAGTAGGCGACCGAGAAGCGCAGATGGTCCTCCATGCGCTTGCCGAGTACGACCTCGTCCCTGTCGTAGAACCGGTAGGCGAGCGGATTGGTCGAGTCCGGCCCCTCGTATCTGACCGGCTCGACGTCGCCGAAAAATCCAGTGCCCATGCCTTCTCCTCCTCGACTGCGTTCAAGTGGCGGCGGCGCCGCGATTACCCCGGACGTAATTGGTTTGCCAGTTGCGATGGACGAAAACCGTCCCGTCAAAACCCGAACACGGAGAACGACGATGACGGACCTGAAGACAATCGCCGGAAACTATATTGCCGCCTGGAACGAGGCGGCGCCGAGCGCGCGCGAGGCCCTGCTTTCCAGGGCATTCACCGCGGATATCCGTTACCGTGACCCGATCATGCAAGGCGAAGGGCATGACGGCATCGCCGCGCTGATCGACGGCGTGCAGCAGCAGTTCTCCGATTTCCGTTTTTCGCTGAGGGGCGAGCCGGACGGGTTCGGCGACGCCATCCGCTTTTCCTGGAGCTTCGGTCCGGCCGACGGCGCGTCGGTCTTCGAAGGAACCGATATCGGCGTCATCGAGAACGGCCGGCTGAAAAGCGTCACCGGCTTCCTCGACAAGGCGCCGGCACAATAAAATCCGCGACGATCGCGACAGGAGGCGAATCACATCGTCCCCCGGATCGCCGGATAAAGCGCGCGGTAGCGGCCATAGGCATCGGCATAGGCCCGGGAAAGGCCGGCGTCGGGGTCTATGGTCGCTTCGGTTCCCGGAGCGGTGCACACGGCGAGTGGATCGGCGCCGGTCGCGGCGATCATGCCGAGGCGCGCCGCGCCGAAGGCCGCGCCGAAATCGCCGTCGGCCGGAATATCGACCGGAATGCCGAGCGCCGTCGCGATTGCCTTGAGCCAGTAGCGCGAGCGCGATCCGCCGCCGATGGCGGTGACGCACTCGAGCGTCGTGCCGGCCTTCCGCAACGCTTCGAGGCAATCGCGGAAGGCGAAGGCGACCCCCTCCAGCACGGCCTGCGTCAGCGCGGCGCGGCCGGATTCGTGCTCAAGTCCCGCGAACGCGCCGCGCATGACGGAATCGTTGTAAGGCGTGCGCTCGCCCGAGAGATAGGGCAGGAAGGTGACGCCGGTCGGCGCCCGCAAGCTCTCGCCGAGTTCGCCGGCGAGATGCGCGGGGTCCTTGCCGGTGACAGTCGACAACCAGGTGAGGGAATCGGCCGCGGACAGGATGACGCCCATCTGGTGCCATGTCTGCGGCAGGGCATGGCAGAAGGTGTGCACGGCGCTTTCAGGGTTGGGCAGGTAGGCCGTGTTGGCCGCGAACAGCACGCCGGACGTTCCCAGCGAGACGAAGGCGTGGCCTTCGCCCACCGTTCCCATGCCGCAGGCGGACGCCGCGTTGTCGCCGGCGCCGCCGGCAATGGGAATGCCCGCCGTCATGCCCCAGCGCGCGGCGAGCTCGGCGCGCAGCGCGCCCGCTTTTTCGGTGCCTTCCACCAGCGAGGGCATGTGGCTTTCGTCGAGATCGGTGGCGGCAAGCAGGTCCGGCGACCAGCGCCTCTCCGCCACGTTCAGCCAGGAGGTGCCGGCCGAATCCGACATTTCCGACAGGTGCTCGCCGGCGAGCCAGAGCCTGAGATAATCCTTGGGCAGCAGCACCTTCGCGACCTGCGCGAAGATGGACGGCTCGTTGTTCTTCACCCAGGCCAGTTTGGGCGCGGTAAATCCCGGGAAGACGATATTGCCGGTGATATCGCGAAAGCGGGGATCGGCGTCGAGCGCCGCCGCCTCCGCATGGCTGCGGGTGTCGTTCCACAGGATACAGGGCCGCAGCACCTTGTCGTCGGACCCGAGCAGCGTGGCGCCGTGCATCTGGCCGGACAGGCCAATCCCCTTGATGGCTGCCAGTTCCCTCGGATGCGACGCCTTCAATTCGGCGATCGCATCCTCGCTCGCCCTGATCCAGCCGGCCGGGTCCTGCTCCGACCATCCGTGATGCGGCCGCGAGACCTCCAGCGCACCGTGCCCCGCCGCGACGACGGCCTGGGCCTCATCGATCAGCAGCGCCTTGACGCCCGACGTGCCGAGGTCAAGCCCGAGATACATGCTCTTCTCTCCTCCTCACGAAAATCCCGGATCTGACGATCACCCGACGCCCGGGATTTTTCGGCAGCCAGCATAGGCGAAATCGGTTGGGTGGCCAGCCGTGCCGACTGTTGATCTGTATTTTCGAGTTCCGGCAAAATTGCAAGAAAAGTCACGCCCGGTCACGCCGGTCACACCTGACGCGTCAACGTGGGGCCGGGTTCCTCAGCTGCCGCGCATGGCGACGGTGGCGATGCCTGCTCCCACCAGCAGCGTGCCGCCGGTGCGGTTGAAGATGCGGATGGCGCGCTCGTTGCGCACGACGGCGCGGGCGCGCGAGGCCGCAACCGCATAGCCTAGCGCATTGAGGAAGGCGAGCGCCAGGAACGTCGCCTCGAACACCACCATCTGGGTCATGAAGGGGCTGTGACGATCGAGGAACTGCGGCAGGAACGCGACGAAGAAGGTGATGCTCTTCGGGTTCAGCGCCGTCACCAGCCAGGCATGAGCGATCATTTTCAGCGACGGAACAGAATCCGCGCGCGGCTCGGCCCGCAAGGTCCCGCCGGCACGGAACAGCTTTATCCCGAGATAGACCAGATAGGCCGCGCCCACGATCTTGAGGGTGGTGAAGACGGCGGCCGAAGCGGCCAGCAGCGCGCCGACGCCGAGCATCGACAGCGTCATGGCCGTGAAATCGCCGAGCGCGACGCCGAGCGCCATCGGCAGCGCGGTTCGCCAGCCCTGGCCGAGCGCATAGGACACGACCAGAAGAACGGTCGGGCCGGGAATCATGAGAAGGATCGCGGATGCGGCGGCAAAGGCCGCCCAGTTCTCGACAGACATGGTATTTCCTCGCGCAAAGAAAAGGATAAATCCCTCTCCGCGCGAGGATGTAAAGAGGGGTTCGGCCGACGCCCCCCTGTCGCGGGAAACGGCGAAAATCCTTCTTCACCGTTTATCAACCATGATTGCTGAAAATCCGCATCATTCGGCTGCGGTGTCAGGCGCGGCGCTTGCTTGGGGTAGGGAATTTGACAGTTTCGACGAACAGGAAAGAGCCGGCGCGCCTCGCGACCGATATGGATATGCTTTCGCGACGGGCCGTGCTGGCCGGCATGGGCGCCGTCACGCTCGTCGGGCTCGGCGGCTGCTCGCAGACGGCCATGGACATGCCGGCGCTCGGCCTGGACGACATCACCACAGGCTCGATCCGCGCCGACCGGCCCGTTCCGCGCATCAGCGTCGACAAGCACATCACCAGCCCTGACGTGATGTACGCCTCGCTGACCGACGGCGGCTTCGTGGTGCCGGAAGTGCCGTATCTGAAGATCAAGCCGGAGTTCCGCCGCCAGATCGTTGTCGATCCGACGGGCGAAGCGCCCGGCACCATCGTCGTCCATACCAAGGAGCGGCTGCTCTACCTGGTGCAGCCCGGCGGCGAGGCGATCCGTTACGGCGTCGGCGTCGGCAAGGACGGGTTCCGCTGGTCGGGCCGCGCCAACATCCAGTACGGACGGGAATGGCCGACTTGGACGCCGCCGCCCGAGATGATCCAGCGCAAGCCGGAACTGGTCAAATGGCAGCACGGCCAGCCTGGCGGCCTGATGAACCCGCTCGGCGCGCGCGCGCTCTACATCTACCAGAACGGCCAGGACACGGGCTACCGGCTGCACGGCTCGCCGGAATGGTGGTCGATCGGCAAGGCAATGTCTTCGGGTTGCGTGCGGCTGATCAACCAGGACATCATCGATCTCTACAGCCGCGTTTCGAAGCGCAACCCGGTCGTGGTTGTTTGAGAGGAAACAGGGCAGTAAGGCAGTAGGGCAATAGAGAACAAGACCTTGCTGCCTTACTGCCCTACTGCCCTATTCTCCTACTCACCTCCCCTTCGCCATTGCGTCCGGCGGCGAGAAGGGCGATTGTGCCGGCCTGCAGGCAGGAGCGGCGCATATGAGTGAAACCTTCATCATCGCACAGGGCGGCGGTCCCACCGCCGTCATCAACCAGACTGTCGTGGGCGCCGTGCTCGAGGTCAGAAAGCGCCATGCGGGCGCCCGCGTGCTGGGCGCAAGGCACGGCGTGCGGGGCGTGCGCGACGGCGACTTCGTCGATCTCACCGACATGAGCGAGGACGAGTTGCGGCTGATCGGCAATACGCCGAGCGCCGCGCTGGGCTCCACCCGCGACAAGCCGGACGCCGCCTATTGCGAGCAGGTCCTGAAGGGCCTGCAGAAAGCCGGCGCCGACGCCTTCATCTATATCGGCGGCAACGACACGTCCGGCACCCAGCAGATTCTCACCGACGCCGCCGGGGGCAAGATCGCCTTCGTGCATGCGCCCAAGACCATCGACAACGACCTTGTCGAGAACGACCACACGCCGGGCTTCATGTCGGCGGCCGAATTCGTGGCCGGCGCCTTCCTGTCCGTCGATCTCGATTTCCGCGCATTGCCCGGCATCTATGTCGGCATCGTCATGGGCCGGCACGCCGGCTTCCTCACCGCCGCCTCGGCGGCCTGGCGGCTGGACGAGGACAGCGGCCCGCATCTCGTCTACGTGCCGGAACGCGCCTTCTCGGTCGATCGTTTCATCGACGACGTCAAGGCGGCGCTCGGCCGCCACCAGCGCTGCGTTGTCGCGGTCTCGGAGGGCGTGTCGACCGGCGACGGGCGCTCGCTGGTCGAGTCCATCGTCGGGTCGGACAGGATCGAGCGCGACGCGCACGGCAATGTGAAGCTCTCGGGCAGCGACCTCAACCGGGCCTTCGAGCAGGCGCTTTCGGACCGCTTGCCGGGCAAGCGCGCGCGCGTCGACGCCCTCGGCTACATGCCGCGCGGCTATGTCGGGGCGATCAGCGCGGTCGACGCGCAGGAGGCGTTCGATGCCGGCGCCTTCGCTGTGCGGGTCGCCGCCGAGGGCGGCGGCTCGGTCGCCTTGCAATATGACGGGGACAAAACGGTCCTGAAGAAAGTGCCGCTCGACGCGGTCGCCGGCAAGACCCGGCATATGCCGGAGGATTTTCTCCAGGCCGACCGCAACGACCTGGCCGAGCCGGGGCTCGCCTATCTGAGACGGCTGGTTCCGGCGAAATACAAGGTCGGCAAGCCTTTCGTCTGAGCGCCGCGATGGACCGGCCCTGGTTCCTGAAAATCGTCGTCGACGACAGCACGACGATGCTGACGGAGCCTTTCGTCCATCCTTACATGCGCGCCAATATGTGGCACGTCAGGGGCCGCGACGCGGATCTGCTGGTCGATACCGGAATGGGGATCTGTCCGCTGGCGCCGGAGATCGACACGCCGCCCGGCAAGCCGCTCCTGGTCGTGGCCACCCATATCCATCTCGACCATGTCGGCTCGCTGCACGAATTTCCGCAGCGGCTCGGCCCGGCGCGGAGCGCCGCCGCCTTTGCCGCCATGCCCGACGCCGTCACCTACGCCGACGAATTCCGCCACCTCGACGCGGCCGTCTCGGCCCTTCCGCGTCCCGGCTGGAGTGCCACGACGTACGCGATCACGGCTGCGCCGCTGACCCGCACGCTTGCGGAAGGCGACAGCGTCGACCTCGGCGACCGCCGTTTCACGGTGCTGGACCTGCCGGGGCATTCGCCGGATTCGATCGGCCTGCTGGACGAGCGGGACGGCCTGTTTTTTTCCGGCGACGCTATCTACGACGACACGCTGCTGGACGAGTTGCCGGACTCCGACCGGCCGGCCTATCGCGAAACGATGAAGCGCCTGATCGACCTGCCGATCCGCCTTGGCCACGGAGGACACGGCCCGAGCTTCGACCGCTCGCGCATGCAGGCGATCGCGCGGGCCTATCTCGCCGGCACCGACGGACCCTGAGCGCCGGAACGGTTTCCGTGCCGACCGATACCAACGGCTTTCCGGACCGGTGATGACGGTTAACGATTCGTGAGTTGGCGCATGGATTCCAAAGCAAATCGAACCGAACGGTTCGGTTTTTATTGACGCTGTGTCCAACACGTCGTGAACGATGAAGCGGGTATGCTTTCGCATATCGGCCAGGATGGATCTTGTATCCGCGTGAATTCAAACAAAAAAATTGCCGATAGATGCCTGTCTCGACGTTTCAAGAACAAGCTTTCTGGACCAGCCAGAACATTTTCGTGATTGGAATCCGACGCCCCCGCCACCCAGATCAGCGCTGTCCGAACGACGCGAAATCCTCCCAAGGGCACGCCGCTTGACGGACGAGATTAAAATCTGGAGTACCTAAAAATGAAGAAGATCGCTCTTACCGCTGCCACCCTCCTCGCCCTGAGCGGCGTTGCCCTCGCCGAAGATCAGAACGGCGGCGGCCCCGACATCAACGCGATCGCCGCGCAGCAGCGCATCGATACCGTGCAGACCTCGTCGGTCAGCCAGTCGCCGGTGGCCTACGAACTGCGCAATTCCAACGGCACAATCGCCGAAAAGAATTCGCAGGCGGCCCTGGAGGGCGTGCGGACCTTCGGCAGCAACTAAGCCTCGGTTCTGCCTGAACCCGGGAGCGGCGGGCTTGCCCGCCGCTCTTTTTATGTCCGGCTCAGGCGAGGCGCCCGAACCACGCTCCGTAACCGCCAGGCTCGACGCGCCCGGCGTCCGCCTCGCTGGCAAAGCCGTGCCCGGCGAGGGGCTGGACCGTCAGGCCCGCGCCGAGATCGACAGCCGCAGGCCGGTTGCCGAGATTGAAGACACAGACCAGCCGCTCGTTGCCGTAGCCACGTGTGAAGGCGACCGTGTCGCCCCCGCTCGGCAGGAATTCGATATCGCCCTTCACCAACGCCGGATGGGCACGGCGGAAGGCGAGGAAGCGGCGGTAGTGCTCCAGCAGCGAGTTTTCATCACCCTGCTGAACATCGACCGCCCCGGCGAGATGCTCGGCCGGCACAGGCAGCCACGGCTTGGCCGTCGAGAAACCGCCGTTCTTCGCGCCGGCCTGCCACACCATCGGCGTGCGGCAGCCGTCGCGGCCCTTGAATTCCGGCCAGAAGCGGATGCCGTAGGGGTCCCGCAGATCCTCGAAGGCGAGATCGGCTTCGGTCAGCCCCAGTTCCTCGCCCTGATAGAGGCAGACGGAGCCGCGCAGCGACATGAGAAGCGCCGACACGAGTTTGAGATAGGCGGCCGGGTCGGGTTCGTCGACAGCCCAGCGCGAGGCGTAGCGCACCACGTCGTGATTGGAGAAGGCCCAGCACGACCAGCCGTCGACAGCCACGCGGCCGAAATCCTGCAACACCTGCCTGACCTTCGGCGCGCTGATCTTTTCGGGCGCGAGGAAATCGAAGGCGTAGCACATCTGTACGCGCCGGCCGCCCTCGGTATAGGCGGCGACGATCTCCAGCCCGCGCTGTGAATCACCGACCTCGCCGACGGCGGCAGCGGCCGGATATTCGTCGAGCAGAGCGCGGAAGCGTTCGAGGAAGGCGAGGTTCTCCGGCCGGCTCTTGTCGTAGAGATGATCCTGGTAATTGTAGGGATTGACCGAGGGCGCGGTCTGGTCGTTGCGTTCTTCCAGCGGCAAGGCCGGATTGTCCTCAAGACCCTGCGAGTGGAAATAGAAATTGATGGTGTCGAGGCGGAAGCCGTCGACACCGCGCTCCAGCCAGAAACGCGTGACATCGAGCAGCGCGTCCTGGACTTCGCGGTTGTGGAAATTCAGGTCCGGCTGCTCGGACAGGAAATTGTGCAGGTAATATTGCTGGCGTCGCGTGTCCCATTGCCAGGCCGAGCCGCCGAAGATCGACAGCCAGTTATTGGGCGGCGTGCCGTCCGGCCTGGCGTCGGCCCAGACGTACCAGTCTGCCTTGGGATTGTCGCGGCTCGACCGGCTTTCGGCGAACCAGGGATGGCTGTCGGCGGTGTGCGACAGAACCTCGTCGATCATCACTTTGAGGCCCAGCCGATGCGCCTCGGCGACCAGCGCGTCGAAATCGGCGAGCGTGCCGAACATCGGATCGACGTCGCAATAGTCGGTGACGTCGTAGCCGAAATCCTTCATCGGCGACTTGAAGAAAGGCGAAATCCAGATCGCGTCGACGCCCAGCGAGGCGATGTAGCCGAGCCTTTTCGTGATGCCTTTCAGGTCGCCGATGCCGTCGCCATCCGTGTCCTGGAAGGAACGCGGATAGATCTGGTAGATGACGCAGCCACGCCACCAGTCGCGATCGACGGGTCCCGAAGAGGTCAGTTCCGGCATAGGTTCGAACTCCAATGCGTTGTCCCGCGATCTCCCACCCCCGACGCCTCAAGGGCTGGGGAACTTGGTGCCGATACATCCGCCTCGTTCATCGAGGCGAGGGATTCCGTCGATAGACGCCGATGCCCGCTTTCGGGAGACACGCTCCAGCCATTCCGTGCCGCTTCTATTTCTGCGCCTGCAACCAGGCCGCCAGTGCCACGGCGTTGTTGTGCCTCTCGTCATGGGCACCATAGAGAAGCGTCACCCGGCCGTTGTCCAGCAGGTTGCCGAGCTGGCGCAGCGGCTCGTCCTTGCCGGCAAGCTCGGCGGCGTAGCGGCGCTGGAACTCTTCCCAGCGCTCCGCCTTGTGGTCGAACCAAAGGCGCAATTCGTCGCTCGGCGCGATGTCCTTCAGCCACAACGTCAGCGCCGCCTTCTCCTTGGAAACGCCCCGCGGCCACAGCCGGTCGACGAGCACGCGCTGGCCGTCGGCCGGTTGCGCCGGCTCGTAGACCCGTTTCACGCGGATATCGATTGCACCTGCCATCGGCTCCTCCCGGGCGCGACTGTCCGGAAACGAGTTCCGGTCCCTATACCCATTCGCCCCGGCGCATGACGGGCACGGTCGAGCCGTCGGCATTGACGCCGTCGATATCGACCTCGCCCGAGCCGATCATCCAGTCGATATGGATGAAGCTCTTGTTGCCGCCACGCGCCGCGATCTCTTCCTGTGTCAGCTCGGCGCCGCCGACGAAGCACTTCGAATAGCACTGGCCGAGCGCGATGTGGCAGGAGGCGTTCTCGTCGAACAGCGTGTTGTAGAACAGGATGCCGCTTTTCGAGATCGGCGAGGAATTGGGCACCAGCGCCACCTCGCCCAGCCGGCGGGCGCCCTCGTCCGTATCGAGCACCTTCTGCAGCACGTCCTCGCCCTTGGCCGCGCGGGCCTCGACGATGCGCCCTTCCTCGAAGCGGACGGAAATCTCGTCGATCAGCGTACCCTGGTAGGAGAGCGGCTTGGTGCTCGAGACATGGCCGGAGACGCGGCGGGCATGCGGCGTGGTGAACACCTCCTCGGTCGGGATGTTGGGGTTGCAGATCACGCCGTTCTTCGCCGTCGAAGCGCCGCCCATCCATTCGTGGCCGTCCGCCAGCCCGACGGTGAGGTCGGTGCCCGGCCCGGTGAAACGCAGCGCATGGAAATTGTGGCCGTTCAGCCAGGCCGAGCGCTTGCTCAGCTCGGCATTGTGCGCCTTCCATGCGCCGATCGGATCGTCGCCGTCGACCCGGCTGGCGGCAAAGATGGCGTTCGCAAGCTTCGCCACGGCAACGTCGTCGTTCTCACCCGGAAACACCTGCTTCGCCCAGGCAAGCTCGGGATAGGCGAGGATCGTCCAGTTGATGTCGAAGCCGGTGATCTTCTCCATTGCCGGCTTGGAGGCGATGGAGGCCGCCTTATTGGCGCGGGCGACCTTCTGCGGATCCTGCCCCGACAGGAGAGACGGATCGTCGCCGCGCACGGCAAGCCGCGCCGCGCCATCGCCATAGGCTTTCGCCATGCCCTCGTAGAGCCATCCGGCCGCCCGGTCGAAGCCGGCGTCCTGACCGTGACGGAACCGCGTCAGCGTGATCTCGTCGTCGGAGAAGATCGGCGTCACCAGTCCGGCGCCTGCCTTGTAGGCCTGCTCGATGATCTTGCGCGTCAGCGGCAGGGCGGCGATCGAGGAGGTCAGCACGAGGTCCTGCCCCGGCTGAAGTTGCAGGCCGACTTTGATGGCCACCTGCGCCAAACGGTCGAGCTTCACCGGATCGATGGAAGCGGAAAAATCGCGCTGATGCGTCGTCATGGTCCTGCCTGCACTGGTTTGCGAAAAGGATTACATAGACCCCGGACGCGGCGCTTTCCATCCCGGGCCGTGCCATTGGCCCAACGCATGCCCGTTGTGTGCGTGCGCAGCATGAATAGTGTGCGCTGCAATGAACGCACCGGCCAATCCGCTCCGCTACGCCTTCGCCGGCATGATCGCCATGGCGGCGGCGATGGGCATCGGCCGCTTCGTCTACACCCCGATCCTGCCCGGCATGATGGAGGAACTGCATCTCTCCGCAGGCGACGCGGGCCTGATCGCGTCGGCCAACTATCTCGGCTATCTCGTCGGCGCCTTCGCGGCCGCGGGCGGCTGGGCGCACGGGCGGGAGCGCTTGATCATGCTGGCCAGCCTCGCGCTCAGCACAGTGCTGGCGGCCGCCATGGGGCTGACGGACCAGCTTGGCCCGTTCATCGCCATCCGCTTCCTTGCCGGTGTCGCCAGCGCCTTCGTCATGGTGTTCCTGGCGTCGATCGTGTTCAGCCATCTCGGTGCGCGCCAGCGTGGCGAATTGCAGGCGCTGCATTTCGGCGGCGTCGGCCTGGGCATAGCACTGTCGTCCGCCCTCATGGCCATTCTCGTCGGGGAACATGCGGGCTGGACCGCCGGCTGGTTCTGGTCGGCAGCCCTGTCGGCCGTGGCCTTCCTCGCAGTCCTGGTGATGATCGACCGCGGGCCGCTGACGGACGGCACCGTCCGGCGCGAGCCAAGCCTGCCGAAGAACCCGGCGCTGACCCGGATGATCGTCGCCTACGGCCTGTTCGGCTTCGGCTACGTCGTGACCGCCACCTTTCTCGTCGCCATCGTGCGCCAGGGCGGCGCGGGCCGAGTCTTCGAGACGATGGTGTGGCTGGTCGCCGGCCTTTCGGGGATTCCCTCGGTGTGGCTGTGGCAGAAGATCGCCGGACGGATCGGCATCTACGGCGCCTATATCGCCGGCTGCCTGACCGAAGCGGTCGGCGTTGCCGCCAGCGTGACAGTGGGCGGCATGACCGGGCCGCTGATCGCGGGCGTGCTGCTCGGCGGCACCTTCATCGCCGTCACGGCGCTGGGATTGCAGGAAGGGCGGCAGCTGGCGCCGCTCGCGCCGCGCCGGGTCTTCGCCCTGATGACGGCCGTGTTCGGCATCGGCCAGATTCTCGGCCCCATCGTCGCCGGCATGCTGGCCGAGCGCTCCGGCAGCTTCGTCGCGCCCTCGCTGCTCGCCGCGCTCGTGCTCGTCGCCTCAGGGGCGGCCGCCTGGTCGGCCCGGATGGCGGGCAGGCCGGCCGGAAGCGCAACATGACGATAAAGTAATGGGCGGATCTCCCACCGAACCATTTCTTTGCCGCAAAATGTGTGACTTTATGCGCGCGACTCGAAACGCCGCGCCCGCGCCGAAGGAATTGCCCGAGTGTTCGTATCCTTTTTTCCGAAACCCAAGCTGTTCTTTCTGAGCGCCGCCGGCTGGTCGCTCTTTCTGATATTGCTGTGGTTCTTCGGTGGCGAACAGATGGGCGCACTGATCGGCCTGCCGCCGGCCGCGCCGGGAACGCCGCCGATCATCGGCATCGCGGTGCTCGTATCGAAGCCGTTCCTGTGGTTCTACATCTACTACGTCCTCGGGGTGGCGATCTTCTATGCCTTCTGGCGCTGGTACGCGCCGCACCCCTGGCAGAACTGGTCGATCCTCGTCTCGTCGGTGATTTTCTTCCTGATCTATTTCAACGTCCAGATCAGCGTTGCGGTCAACAACTGGTACGGGCCTTTCATGGACTACGTACAAGGCTTGATGGCCAGCACGACCAATTCGACGGCCAGCGAGTTTTACAAAGGCGCGGCCAGCTTCGCATGGCTTGCTCTGGTCGGCATGAACGTCTCGGTCATCAACGCCTTTATCGTCAGCCACTGGATCTTCCGCTGGCGCACGGCGATGAATGACTATTTCATGAATTACTGGGGCCGGCTTCGCCATATCGAAGGCGCGTCGCAGCGCATCCAGGAAGACACGATGCGCTTTTCCCAGATCATGGAGGATCTCGGAACGTCGTTCGTCCAGTCGATCATGACGCTGATCGCTTTCCTGCCGGTTCTGATCGCCTTGCAGAAACACATCACCGAACTGCCGATCATCGGCGCCGTTCCGCAACCGCTGGTCGTTGCTGCCCTGGCCTGGTGCCTGTTCGGCACGCTTTCCGTCATGCTTGCCGGCATCAAATTACCCGGCCTTCAGTTCCGAAATCAGCGGGTCGAGGCCGCCTATCGCAAGGAACTCGTCTATGGCGAGGATCACGACGACCGCGCCCAGCCGGCCACCACGGCCGAGTTGTTCGAGAACGTACGCCGCAATTACTTCCGGCTTTATGGCCACTACATTTATTTCAACGTCGTGCGCTACACCTATCTCCAGGCAGACAACATCTTCTCATTCATCATCCTCGGTCCCTCGCTGGTCGCGCACAAGATAACGTTCGGTCCGCTGAACCAGATTTCCAACGCCTTCGGGCGGGTCACCGGGTCGCTCCAGTTCCTACTCAATTCATGGTCGACAATCGTCGAGCTGCAATCCGTCCACAAGCGCTTGCGCGCCTTCGAGGCGACGCTGGAAGGTGCGCCGCTGCCGGAGATCGACCAGCACTACCTGGAGCGGAAACGCGCCGTGCTGGAACCGAAGGAGCAGGTCGGCTGACCTGCCGGAGAACCGTTCGGGCTCGTCAGGAGTTCTTGCCGCCCGGGACCGGTTCGCCGGATTGGCCGTCGGCGGGCGCGGTAGCACGCTCACGCTCGACATAGTCGCGATAGGAGATGCAGGCGACGTCCGGCCTGACGCAGACCTCGCCGGCGAAACGCTCCAGCGCGTCCCAATAGGCGCCGCCGTTCATCAGCGTGAAATGGAAGCCGATCTCCAGCGGGATGCGCTTGCCTTCATATTGCGCGTCGAAGGCGTGGCGGAAAGCGTGATAGGCCAGTTCGGAAAACGCCTTCGCCTTCGACGGAGTCTCGACGGCGCCGGAATGGCGCGCGAAGAAATTGTAGTCCATGGCGATGACCGGCCGGTCCTTCGGCCCTTCCGGCACCAGCGGCAGCGAGAAGCGTATCAGCCCGCCCCGTCGCTCCGGTTCGGCCGGCCCCTTCGAGACGCCGCTCGCATCATAGAGGAATCCGGCCTCGGGCAGCGCCTCGTAGAGCGCCTTGCTGGTCGAGAGATAGGGTGCGCGGAAACCGACGACGGCGCGGGCCGCGAAATCGCGCCAGTCCTTCGGCTCCGGCGCGATGCCGTTCAGTTCGTAGGCGTCGGCGAGGACACGGCGGGCAGACGCCAGTTCCGAGAGCCAGTCCGCCTTCGACCAGTCCTTGCCGTCGAAATGCCCGCAGGCGTGGCTGGCGATGTCGTGGCCTTCGGCTGCCGCCAGGTGGATCTGCCCGAGCCGGGCGGCCACCTCTTCCTTCGACTGGGCAAAGCCGATGTTCGAACTGCCCGCCGCCTTGTGCGGCGGCTTGTAGCTGTCGCGATTCTCACGCGTCAGCAGGAAGACGCAAGACAGGAAATAGGTGAAATGCGCGCCCGTGCGGCGCGCCAGGTCGCGGCTGCGCTGCCATTGGGCAATGTCGCGCGCGCTGTCGAAAGAGATGATGACCACCTGTTTCGGGCGTCCCGGCACATGCGCGTGCGGCGGGTCGGCCAGGGCGGGACCTGTGGCGAGCAGGACGAACAGAGAAGCAAGGACGCGCGAACCGAGAGACTGAAACACGACGGGACCGACCGTGGTAGGAGGAAGTTTCCAGCCTGACGGGAAAATGTGGCCTCCATAGGATAAGGTCTTGGTCGTGTGCATCGGTAGCTTAAGACGAGGTTCGGTCACCTCTCATCTGCGTCATTCCGGGCCGCGCAGCGGGACCCGGAATCCAGAGCGACAAGGTTAGCAATCCAATTTTTAACGAGTGAGGTCGACGTGCTGGATTCGGGGTCCCGCTGCGCGGCCCCGGAATGACGGACGGCGTAGACGTTGCCAATCTCCGACTGCTCACACTTAGCCAACCGTCATTGTCCATCAAGCAAACAGCGCTTTTTGACGGTTGCCCCTTCCCTGCCGGTAAAATTCCGCTAAAACGCGGGCTCATCACAGGGTGCGGCGGCAGAAACGGTTCCATCGATGTCGGACGACAGCTTCATTCGCGAAGTCAATGAGGAATATCGCAGCGATCAGGCCAAGGCGCTGTGGGAGCGCTACGGCATCGTGGTTGCGGGCCTCGCTTTGCTGATCGTCCTCGGCACGGCCGGCTATGTCGGCTACCAGTATTGGGACGAAAGCCGGGCCAATGCCTCCGGCGACAAGTTCCTGGCCGCGCTCCAGCTTGCCAACGACGGCAAGTCCGACGAGGCGATCACGGCCTTCGACCAGCTCGAGAAGGACGGCTACGGCGCCTATCCGGTGCTGGCCAGAATGCGCGCGGCCACCGTCAAGGCGAACAAGGGCGACTTCGACGGCGCGGTCAAGGATTTCGATGCGGTCGCGGCCGACACGGCCATTCCCTCCGCCCTTCGCGACATGGCCAGATTGCGCGCCGGGCTGCTCCTGGTAGACCACGGCGCCTATGCGGACGTCTCGTCGCGCGTCGAGGCGCTGACGGGCGACACCAATCCGCTGCGCCACAGCGCGCGCGAGGCGCTCGGCCTCGCCGCCTGGAAGGACGGCAAGCCGGCCGACGCGCTCAAGCTGTTCGACCAGATCAGCGCCGACGAGGCGGCGCCGCGCAACCTGCGCCAGCGGGCGACGCTGATGGCCGAGCTGATCCGCGGTTCGGGCGACGTGCCGGCGAACGGCGCCTCGTGAGGACCCATGGGCTTCACCGTCGCGATCATCGGCCGGCCTAACGTCGGCAAGTCGACGCTTTTCAACCGCCTTGCCGGCAAGAAGCTGGCGCTTGTCGACGACACGCCGGGCGTGACGCGCGACCGGCGCAGGCACGAGGCGCGGCTCTACGACCTTTCCTTCGACGTGATCGACACGGCCGGCTTCGAGGACGCGCCGGCAGCCTCGTTGCCGGGCCGGATGCGCGCGCAGACCGAGATCGCGATCGGCGAGGCCGACCTGATCTTCTTCCTGATGGACGCCAAGACGGGCCTGGTCCCGGACGACCGCGCCTTCGCCGAAATCGTGCGTCGCTCCGGCAAGCCCGTGGTGCTCGTCGCCAACAAGGCCGAGGCGCGCGGTGCGCAGGGCGGCTTCCTCGAATCCTGGGAACTGGGCTTGGGCGAACCGGTGCCGATCTCGGCCGAACACGGCCAGGGCCTGCCGGACCTGCGCGAGGCGATCATCGCGGCGCTCGGCGAAAAGCGGGCGTTTGGCGAGGACGAGGAAGCGGCCGGCGACGAGCTCGCGGCGAGCGAGGTGCTGATCGGCGAGGACATCGCCGATCCCGATGCGGAAGAGGCGCCGGCCTACGACGAGACCAAGCCGCTGCGCATCGCCGTGGTGGGCCGCCCCAACGCCGGCAAGTCGACGCTCATCAACGCCCTGATCGGCGAGGAACGGCTGCTGACCGGCCCCGAGGCCGGCATCACGCGCGATTCCATCTCCGTCGACTGGGACTGGCGCGGGCGACGGATGAAGCTGTTCGACACCGCCGGCATGCGCCGCAAGGCCAAGGTGCAGGAGAAACTGGAGAAGCTCTCCGTCGCCGACGGCCTGCGCGCCGTGCGTTTCGCCGAGATCGTCGTCATCGTGCTCGACGCCACCATTCCCTTCGAGAAACAGGACTTGCAGATCGCCGACCTGATCATGCGCGAGGGGCGCGCGCCGGTGATCGCCTTCAACAAGTGGGACCTGATCGAGCACCCGCAGCAGGTGTTGGCCGAGCTTCGCGAGAAGACGGAGCGGCTTCTGCCGCAGGCGCGCGGCGTGCTGGCCGTGCCGGTCTCCGCCGAAACCGGCCGCGGTCTCGACAAGCTCATGGACGCGGTGGTGCGCACGCACCGCGTCTGGAACAGCCGCGTCTCCACCGGCCGGCTGAACCGGTGGCTCGAAGGCATCCTCGCCCATCATCCGCCGCCGGCGGTGGCCGGGCGCCGTCTCAAGATCAAATATGTGACGCAGGCCAAGACGCGGCCGCCGGGTTTCATCCTGTCCTGCTCGCGGCCGGACGCCATGCCGCAATCCTATATCCGTTACCTCGTCAATAATCTGCGCGACGCCTTCGATATGCCCGGCGTTCCGATCCGGATGGCGCTGCGCGCTTCGGACAATCCCTTCGCGGGACGCGCGAGGAAGCGCTGATGCGCAGAGGCCGGCCGCCACGGCATGGTTAAGAATCAATTGGCAATTTCAGCCGGACGGCGGTCGGCCCGTTAACGCTCCATCAAGGTTAACGGGGCATGGTGATCCCTCAGTTGGGGTTAGTCTGCGTCCTGGAGAGTTTTCGTGCATCGACGTCTTGTTGAGCGGCTCGTCGCTGCCTTTGCCGGCGAGAAGAAGCGGTCCCTGCTCACGCCCTGCCTGCTCGGCCTCGGCATCTGGGTCGGCTTTCCCACCGTCGCCGCCTATCAGGACATGACCAGCCTCGTTTCCGGCCTCGAACGCGACGGCACGCGCTGGAACGCGGTGATCGAGAAGTCCGTCGCGGGATCGGTGCATGCCGCGGAAATGCCGTTCGTCGACGGCGACGCCATCACCGGCTCGATCTCGGGATCGGGCGTGGAACTGCCGGGCATCGGCGCCGTCGCCTTCAAGGGAAAGAGCGGCATCGCCAGCGAGGTTCCGGACGAAGACCGCATCGTGCGCTCGGACAAGCAGGGCCGCCTGTTGCAGGTCGCTCCGGTAGCGCCGCCGAAGAATTTTTCCGCCGGGTCGATCTTCGAACGGACCTCATCGCTGCTGCGTCCGACGATGGACAGCGGCCTCAAGCTCGCCTTCGCCAAGCCTGCGATCAAGGGGCAGGAAGTGCAGATCGCTTCCGCCTTCCACCTGCGCGAGGAGGAAAGCAACGACGCCGGCGTGCCGGCGATGCTGGCGTCGCTGGTGACCAACGACAAGGCCGACGTCCTGGCGACAGCCTATGCCGCCGACGAGCCCGACTACGCCACCCGCTCGCCCTTCGAGGTGCTGCTCAAGGACGAAGACCCGGATGACGGGCGTTTCATTCCGCCCGTCGGAAAGGGCGATCATTCCTGGATGCAGACCCCCTTGCCGGCCAGCGTCTTTTCGAAGAAGGAGCAGGCCTGCCTCGCCAACGCCATCTATTTCGAGGCACGCTCGGAACCGCTGCGCGGACAGGCCGCGGTGGCGCAGGTGGTGCTGAACCGCGTGCGCAACCCCGCCTATCCGGATTCGGTGTGCGGCGTGGTGTACCAGAACTCGAACTGGCGCAACGCGTGCCAGTTCTCCTTCGCCTGCGACGGCAAGAAAGACCGCGTCACCGAACCCGGCCATTACAAAACCGCCAGGGACGTCGCCATGGCGGTAACGGCCGGAAAGATATTCCTGCCCGAAGTCGGCTCGTCGACCCATTACTATGCCAATTACGTGCATCCCGGCTGGGCCCGGTCAATGCACAAGATGGTCAAGATCGGCTTGCACATCTTCTACCGCACCTATGGCGGCGGCTGGAGCTGACGGCACGGAATCGCTGTTTCCAGGCGGCCTGGAGCGCGCCGCGGCGCCAAGCTTTGCGCGCGCAATCGCCGGGCACGATGTCGCACCTGGCTAAGCGATTGATTATCAATATAAAAGCACATCTGCATTGTTCTGACCCTGTGGCTTGACGCGGACAGGCCCTCTAACTATGTTGCGCGCGACTTGAAGGCGGGCCGACGATGACGTCTGGCTCGGGCGTGGAGGTTGCGATGGCCGGTTCGAAAAGGCCAGACGGAACCGGAGAGACAAGCCCGGGACACCAGAGACGCGCCGACGACCGCGATGACGATCTTGAGCGCCGCCGGCGTGAACTTGCAGCATCGCTTGCGACAAGACTGCCGGACCGGCTCGAGGGGGAAGACGGAACCACAAAGGCCGTTGGCGTCGGTTACGCCCAGGCCTTCAAGCTGTCCAGCGAGTTCATCGCCGGGATAGCGGTCGGCGCCGGCATCGGCTGGTTCGTCGACCGGATGGCGGGCACTTCGCCATGGGGTCTGATCGTTTTCCTGCTCCTCGGCTTCGGCGCCGGCATCCTCAACGTCCTGCGGTCGGCAGGACTGGTTGCCGAGTTCGGACAGGGCGACAAGCCGCGCCCGAAGAAGTAAGAATCGGCGCCACGGCGCCGCAAACGCACCAAGCCGCTTGCGGCTCGATGAGGACGAAAACGTGGCAGCCGACAAGGTCGATCCGATCCACCAGTTCCATATCAACCCGATCGTGCCGATCCACGTCGGGGGTTACGACCTGTCCTTCACCAATTCCTCGCTGTTCATGGTCGTGGCCGTGGTGGTCGCCTCCGGCTTCCTGTTCTTTGCGACCTCCGGTCGCGCGCTCGTGCCGACGCGCATGCAGTCGATGGCCGAGATGACATATGACTTCGTCGCCTCGATGCTGCGCGACGCCGCCGGCAACCAGGGCATGAAGTTCTTTCCCTTCGTGTTCTCGCTGTTCATGTTCGTGCTCACCGCGAACCTGCTCGGCCTGTTCCCCTATTTCTTCACCGTCACCAGCCACATCATCATCACCTTCTCCCTGGCGTTGCTGGTGATCGGGATCGTCATCGTCTACGGCTTCGCCAAGCACGGGTTCCGCTTCCTGAAGCTGTTCGTGCCGAGCGGCGTGCCGCTGGTGCTGATGCCGCTGGTGGTGGCCATCGAGATCGTATCTTTCGTCTCCCGCCCCGTCAGCCTCTCCGTCCGTCTGTTCGCCAACATGCTGGCCGGGCACATTACGCTGAAGGTCTTCTCCGGTTTCGTCGTCTCGCTGGGCGCCATGGGCGTGGCCGGCATGGCAGGCGCGGTCCTTCCGCTGGCGATGGCGGTCGCGCTGTCGGCGCTCGAACTGCTGGTAGCTGCGCTGCAGGCCTACGTCTTCGCGGTGCTGACCTGCATGTATCTCAACGACGCCCTTCATCCTTCGCACTAGTCAACCGGCGATCCGTCGCCACAACAGTTACAGCCTTTCCAATTCAAGGAGTGATCAAATGGAAGCTGAAGCAGCAAAGTACATCGGCGCCGGCATCGCCTGCCTCGGCATGGGTGGCGCAGGCATCGGCCTGGGCCATATCTTCGGCAACTACCTGGCGGGCGCGCTGCGCAATCCGTCGGCTGCCGACGGCCAGTTCGGCCGCCTGATCTTCGGCTTCGCCGTCACCGAGGCCATGGGCATCTTCTCGCTGCTCATCGCGCTGCTGGCGCTGTTCGGCTGAACCGGGACCGATCGCGGCCCGCCCCTTGGGGACGGGCCGCCGGCTGATAGAGGCACTCATGTTCGTGACACCTGCCTATGGGCAAGAGGCGGCTCCGGCCGCCGGCGACGTGCATGCCGGCACCGAGGTGCCGCATGACGCGGGACACGAAGGCGGCGGTTTTCCGCCCTTCAATCCGGCGACGTTCCCATCGCAGATCCTGTGGCTGGCGATCACCTTCGGGCTGTTCTACCTGTTCCTGAAGCAGGTGATCATGCCGCGTCTCCAGGGCATACTGGACACCCGTTCGGGCCGCATCGCCGCCGATCTCGACCAGGCCGCGAAGCTCAAGGAAGAGGCGGACGCGGCGGTCGCGGCCTATGAGCAGGCGCTGGCGGAAGCCAGGACCAACGCTCACGCCATTGGCCAGCAGGCCCGCGACGAGGCGAAAGCCGAAGCTGACGAAGCGCGCAAGAAGGTCGAGGCCGGCCTCGAGAAGAAGCTGGCAGAGGCCGAGAAGCGCATCGCCACCATCAAGGCCGGCGCCATGAAAGACGTGGGGTCGATCGCCGAAACCACGGCGCAGGCCATTCTCGAACGCCTGGTCGGCAAGGCCGACAAGGCGCAAGTGAGTGCCGCCGTCAAAGCGGCACGCTAAGGGAGACTGCACGAGATGGACGCAACTTCCCTTGCAACAATGTGGGCGGCGATCGCGCTGCTGATCTTCCTCGGCATCATGATCTACATCAAGGTTCCGGCCATGGTGTCGAAGTCGCTCGACGAGCGGGCCGGGCGTATCCAGAAAGAGCTCGACGAGGCCAAGCGGCTGCGCGAAGAAGCGCAGGCCCTGCTGGCCGAGTACCAGAAGAAGCGCAAGGAAGCCGAGCAGGAGGCCGAAGCGATCGTCGAGGCCGCCAAGCATGAGGCCTCCGTTCTGGCCGAGGAAGCGCACAAGCGCACCGAGGACTACGTCGCCCGCCGCACCGTGGTGGCCGAACAGAAGATCGGCCAGGCTGAGCGCGAGGCGATCGCCGAGGTCCGCTCCAACGCCGTCGACCTCGCCGTCGAGGCGGCGCGCAAGGTACTCGGCGACAAGGTCGATACCAGGGCGGACGCCGACCTGTTTAAGGCATCGCTGGCCGAGGTCAAGGCCAAGCTGAACTGAGCCTTTCGTCTCGCCGTTAGACAAACAAGCCGCCGGTTACTGGCGGCTTTTTTGTTTCGGCCGGTTTTCCGGGCTTCGATCGAAATCCTATCGGAGCCAATCTGGCGCCGTCATCCTCGATCTGGCCCCGGAGATCTGCCGATGCAGGCCGACAGCATCTACTCCTCCACCCTTTCGGCACCCAGCCTGAACGGGGCGAAGGACGTGCGATGGAGGCGCGCGACAGGTCCGTGCAGGCCGATCGCGGTGCGATGCCGGACCGTGGCATAGCCCATATGCACTTCGAAGCCGTACTGGACATGCAACCGGCCGCAGCCGGCCATCATGCGGTCGCGCATGACCTTGGCGACGATCGAGGCCGCAGCGATGGATTGGGAGCGCTGGTCGCCCTTGACCAGCGCCCTGCCCTCGCACGGCAGGCCAGGCGGCACGTCGCGGCCGTCGGCCAGCGCAAGCTTCGGCCTGACCGGCAACCCGCAGGCGGCGCGGCGCATCGCCTCCAGGCTGGCACGCAGGATGTTCATGTCGTCGATGCCTTCGGCACAAACCGACGCCATCGCGACGCCGATCGCGCTCGAGACGATCCTGTCGAACAGCGCCTCGCGCTGGTCGAAGGTGAGGCGCTTCGAATCGTCCAGCCCGTCCGGAATGCGTGCCGGATCGAGCACGACGGCGGCGGCGACGACCGGGCCGGCGAGCGGTCCCCTGCCCGCTTCGTCCATGCCTGCGACCGGCCAGAGACCCTGGGCCATCGCCCTTGTCTCCACCGAGAAATCGGGCTTTTCGACAATTTCGAAGAGAAGCGGAGAATCGGAACGCGGGCGAGCCATGTGCGGCAGACTCGCACCGGCTCCGATTCTCCGCAAGACCCTTCCGGTCGGGTGGGGTGACAACCGGAAGGCACCGTCAGGGCCGGGGGACAGGGGCCGGACGGGATTTCATCGGGTATGCGGCGAACCCCGCCGCACACCTGTTCACAGCAGCATCAACTGCTCGTTCTTCTTCGCCGGCGGCACGAACAGGTCGGTGCGAAGCGTCCGCCGCTCCAGATTGAAGCCGAGGCGCTTGGCCGCCAGTTCGAAACGCCGGCCGATCTGCCAGGCATAGGGACCGGCGCCCTTCATGCGCTTGCCCCATTCCGAATCGTAGTCCTTGCCGCCGCGCATGGCGCGCACCAGCGACATGACGTGCCTGTAGCGGTCGGGATAGTGACGCAGCAGCCAGTCCTTGAAGATCGGCGCGACCTCCAGCGGCAGGCGCAGCAGCACATAGCCGGCCTCGCGCGCGCCGACAGCACGCGCGGAATCCAGAATGCGCTCGATCTCCGGGTCGGTCAGGCCGGGAATGATCGGCGCCACCATCACCGAGGCCGGGATACCGGCATCGGCAAGCTGCCGGATCGCCTCCAGCCGCTTCGTCGGGGTCGACGCGCGGGGTTCCATCGTCCTGGCCAGCTTCCGGTCCAGCGTCGTCACCGACAACGCCACCTTGGCCAGCCCGCGCTCGGCCATGCGCGACAGAATATCGATGTCGCGCGTCACCAGCGCCGACTTGGTGACGATGCCGACGGGATGGCTGCGCGCCTCCAGCACTTCCAGTATCTCGCGCATGATGCGCCACTGGCGCTCGACCGGCTGGTAGGGGTCGGTGTTGGTGCCGATGGCGATGGTGCGCGGCTGGTAGCCTTCCTTCGACAGTTCCTTGTCCAGGAGCCTTGCTGCGTCAGGTTTGGCAAACAGCTTCGATTCGAAATCCAGCCCCGGCGACAGGCCCATGAAGGAATGCGTCGGCCGCGCAAAACAATAGACGCAACCGTGCTCGCAGCCGCGATAGGGATTGATAGACCGGTCGAAGGAGATGTCGGGCGAGGTGTTGCGCGTGATGATGGTGCGCGGCTTCTCCACCTGCACCTCCGTCTTGAACGGCGGCAGGTCTTCCAGGCTCTCCCAGCCATCGTCGAAGACATGACGGGTGACCGGCTCGAACCGGCCTGACGGGTTGATGCCCGCCGACCGGCCGCGATTGCGATCCGGCCGGACGCGTACCCCGCTCTGTTCTATCATCGCATTGGCCATGTCGGCGCGTCCTGCTCCGAAAGCTGCAATGTCCGCGCGCACGATCTGTTCCATCTTGGCCCTCTCGAAGGGGCTGTCGGCGCCATGTCGAATCGCTTTGTTCATGAAATTATTCCTATTCGCGTGGATGGAACAAATCAAGAACAATCTATCGGAAATGCCGTCCCGCTGGCGTGGCCGCGCCGTTTCGGTTATGCGGCGTATGATGCTGAGCGTCCTGATCGAGACCCGCAACGACGAGGAAGCCCTGGCGCGCACGCTGGCGACGCTGGTGGGCGGTGCGGTGGAGGGGGTGGTGCGCGACGTCGTCGTCCTCGACCGCTGCTCGACCGACGCGACGCGGCGCGTGGCCGATCACACGGGATGCACGCTGGTGACGGGTGAACTAAGCGCTGCGATCGCCCAGGCCAAGGGCGACTGGCTGCTCGTGCTGGAGCCCGGCGCGCGGCTGGTCGACGGCTGGGGCGACGAGGCTGCCGCCCATGCGGCGCGTTTCACCATGCCGGCGCGGTTCTCGCGCGCCCGCGCCGGACGCACGCCGTTCCTGGCGCGTGCCTTCAAGCGCTACAGCGCGCTGGCGCAGGGCCTGCTGATTTCCAAACGCCAAGCGTCCAGCCTGGCGAAAAAGGCCGACACAGCCGAAGCGCTGGCGCGCGGGCTGGCGATGAGGGCCCTGCCGGCCGAAATCTGGCCGGCAGAGCGGCGATAGACGACAGCGAAGCTGTCTTGCCGCAACCGGCTATGCGCCGGGAAAGGCCCCGGCGTAGATTTCGGGCTTGAACCCGACCAGCAGCCTGCCGTCAAAATCGAGGACCGGGCGCTTGATCATGGTGGGGTTGGCGATCATCAACGCCTTGGCCCTGGCGGCGTCGATACCCTGCCGGTCCCTCTCCGGCAACGCACGGAAGCTGGTGCTCGCCTTGTTGAGCAGGACCTCCCAGCCGAGCCGTTCCACCCATTTGTCCAACGTCTCCGGCTCCAGCCCCGAGGCACGGTAATCGTGGAAGGCATAGGCGACGCCGTGGCCGTCCAGCCAGGCGCGCGCCTTCTTCATCGTGTCGCAGTTCGGAATGCCGTAGATGGTGACGAGCAAGGGAGGCTTCCTTGGATTAGTATCGATACTGGATATTCGATTCGGGACTGTCGCGCACCCCCACTCCTAACCCCTCCCCACAAGGGGGAGGGGGACGCCGACACCGACGTTTCGGTCAAAATCGCTTAAGCAGATGCGGCGCGTCTACCGCTAAGTCCCCCTCCCCCTTGTGGGGAGGGGTTAGGGGTGGGGGTGCGCTGCGATATTAGATACCCGCCTACGGTGAGAGGAACCTACTCTCCATAAGGCACCCAGATGTTCTTGACCTGCGTGGCGCGGGTCAGAAACTCCCTGCCCTCGCCTTGCACGGGCGAATACCAGTCGCGGCTGACGGTCTCGGCCCACACCTGCTTGAGGTTGCCGGCGGACGCCTTCTCGACCTTGCCGGCGCCGGCGGCGTTACCGAACCACCAGACGCCGTCGACCTCCTCGTGCTTCGCAAGCTCCAGCGCCAGCGCTGCGCGGTCGCCGGTGACGATGTTGACCACGCCGGCCGGCACGTCGGAGGTCTCCAATACCTGGTAGAAGTCCGTCGCGGCGAGCGCCTGAGACGAAGACGGGATCGCCACCACCCGATTGCCGGCGCAGATTGCCGGCGCGAAGGTGGAGACGAAGCCGAGCAGGCCGTGCTCTTCCGGGCAGGCGACGCCGATGATGCCCAATGGTTCGTTCATGGCCAGCGCCACGCCGCGCAGCGGCGGCTTGTGCACGGCGCCCTCGAACTTATCGGCCCAGGCGCCGTAGGAAAACAGCCGCGAGACGGAGGTGGCGACTTCCTTGGCCGTTTCGGATTTGCGCTTGCCGGTCATGGCCGCCAGCCGCTCGGCGAACTCGCCGGCGCGGGCCTCGAGGTTCTCGGCTATGTAGTAGAGGATCTGCGCGCGGTTGTGCTCGCTGGCGGTCGCCCAACCAGTCGCCTTGCGCGCGGCTTCCACGGCGTTGCGGATATCCTTGCGGTTGCCCTCGCCGACTTCGCCGACCAGCACGCCGGCAGGCGAGACGACCGGCCGCGAATAGCCGCCGTCCGGCCGCGCCTGCTTGCCGCCGATGTAGAGTTTCGCCGTGCGGTCGATGAAGTACGTCGACACCACGTCGCCGCTCGGTTGCGGGGCAGGTTTCTCCACGATCGGCTTGGCCTTCGCCAGCCATTTCGGCGTCGAATAAGCAACAAGCCCTTCGCGACCGCCCTCGCGGCCGAAGCCGGACTCCTTGTAGCCGCCGAAGCCGACCCCGGCGTCGAACATGTTGGTGCCGTTGACCCACACCACGCCGCATTTCAGCTTCGGCGCGATATCGAGGGCGAGCGAAAGGGTTTCGGACCACACGGAAGCGGCCAGGCCGTATTCGGTGTTATTGGCAAGCTCTACCGCTTCCGACGGCGTGCGGAAGGTGGTCGAGACCAGCACCGGCCCGAAGATTTCCACCCGCGCCACGGTCGAGGCCGGATGGACGTTGGTGAGCAGCGTCGGCGGATAGAAGCAGCCTTTGCCGGGCATGGCGGCCTTGGGCTGGTGGAGTTCAGCCCCTTCTTTCACACCAACATCGACCAGTTCGCGGATGCGCTTCAGTTGAACCGAATGGACGATGGCGCCGATGTCGATCGCCTTGTCGAGCGGATCGCCGACGCGCAATGTTTCCATGCGCGCCGTCAGCTTGGCGACGAAGCGATCGGCGACGCTCTCCTGCACCAGCAGGCGCGAACCGGCGCAGCAGACCTGGCCCTGGTTGAACCAGATGGCGTCGACCACGCCTTCCACCGCCGCGTCGAGGTCGGCGTCGTCGAAGACGATGAAGGGCGACTTGCCGCCGAGTTCCAGGGTCAGGCTCTTGCCCGATCCTGCCGTCGCCTCGCGGATCTTCCTGCCGACCTCGGTCGAGCCGGTAAAGGCGATCTTGGCGATGCCGGGATGATTGACGATGGCCTCGCCGGTGGAACCGTCGCCGGTGACGATGTTGACGACACCATCCGGCAGCCCCGCCGTCCGGCACATCTCGGCGAACAGCAGTGCGGTCAGCGAGGTGTATTCGGCCGGCTTCAGCACCACCGTGTTGCCGAGCGCGATGGCCGGCGCGATCTTCCAGGCGAGCATCAGCAGCGGGAAATTCCACGGGATGATCTGGCCGCAGACGCCGAGCGCCTCGCGGTCGGAGAGTTCGCTATCCATCAACTGCGCCCAGCCGGCGTGATGATAGAAATGGCGGGCGACGAGCGGGATGTCGATGTCGCGCGTCTCGCGGATCGGCTTGCCGTTGTCGAGCGATTCCAGCACGGCGAAGAGACGGCTGTGGCGCTGGATGAGGCGGGCAAGCGCGTAGAGGTAGCGCGCCCGCTGGTGGCCGGAAAGCGCGGCCCAGCCGGGTTGCGCCTTGGCCGCCGCCTTCACCGCGACATCAATATCGGCGGCACCTGCCTGCGCGATCTTCACCAGCACTTCGCCGGTGGCCGGCGAGGCCGTTTCGAAGCTCTCGCCGGACTTCGCCTTCTTCCACTGGCCGCCGATGAACAGTTTCGTCTCGCCGCCAAGCGCCTTGATCCAGGCGCGGGCTTCCTTGTCGCTCTCGGGTGCCGGGCCGTAGTCCATCGTGTCCAGGATTTCTGCAATCGACATCTTGAGAACCCTATATTTGCGTCATTCGGGGACCGCGCAGCGGAACCCGGAAACCAGAACGCCGGCCTTGCTGGTCCAGATTCGGATTGGCAACGTTACCACTCTGGATCCCGGGTTCCGCTGCGCGGCCCCGGGATGACGGCCTGCATGAAAACAGCTTCGATTTCCAACCATCCACATGGCTCACGCCATCGCATGGTGGCTGAAGGCCGCGTAGCGGCCGGTGACATGATGTTCGAGCTGGCGCTCGATGTCGGCGAGCAGCGAAGACGCGCCGAAGCGGAACAGGTTCGGCTGCAGCCAGTCGTTGCCGAGCTCCTCCTTCATCAGCGCCAGATAGGCCAGCGCGTCCTTGGCGGTGGAGATGCCCCCGGCCGGCTTGTAGCCGACGACATGGCCGGTCATCTCGCGATAGTCGCGGATGGCGCGCAGCATCACCAGCGTCACCGGCAGCGTGGCGTTGGTGCCCTCCTTGCCGGTCGAGGTCTTGATGAAATCGGAGCCGGCCATCATCGCCACCCAGGAGGCACGGGCGACGTTGCGCAAGGTCTGCAGGTCGCCGGTGGCGAGGATGGTCTTCATATGCGCGGGGCCGCAGGCTTCCCTGCAGGCCTTCACTTCGTCGTAGAGCGCGGCCCAATTGCCGGTCAGGACGTGCTCGCGGGTGATGACGATGTCGATCTCTTCGGCGCCATCGGCGACGGACGCCTCGATCTCCTTCAGCCGCGTGGGAAGCGGCGACAGGCCTGCCGGGAAGCCGGTGGAGACGGCGGCGACCGGGATGCCGGAGCCCTGCAGGGCCTCCACTGCCGTGGCGACGAAGCGGTGGTAGACGCACACCGCACCGGTGGTGATCGAGCGGTCGGCCAGTCCGAGCGCCTCCTGCAGGTCCGCTCCAAGCGGGTTGCGCGCCTTGGCGCAGAGCCGGCGCACGCGGCCGGCGGTGTCGTCGCCGTTCAGCGTGGTAAGGTCGATGCACTGGACGGCGCGCACCAGCCAGGCCGCCTGCCAGTCCTTTTTGACGGTGCGCCGCCCGGCCAGCGCCGCAGTACGGCGTTCGGCGGCGGAGAGGTTCACCCGCACGGAATCGACCGGATCGAGCGAAAACGGCACGCCCGGATTCCAGGGCTGCGGCCGGTTGGCGAAGGGCGCCGCCCGATGAACGGTATTGGCCGCCTGCTTCTCGACGATATTCATCCAACGAACTCCTCACCCGCGCCGGACGGCTCTCATCCGCCGGCACCTGCACCTTATAGCGGCTCACACACAGGGCCAATGCCGATCATCCAGATCGGGATGTCTATCTGTCATTTTACTACCAAACCGGATTGCTGGCGCAATCGAAGATGACGCTTATCCGCAAGCCTCGCAGCGTCGATTGCCCTATGCTGGCGCAAAATCGCAACCGATCGGAGCGGATTTCATGAGCAACCATCATCTGGATTTCTTCATCGACGGCAAATGGACGGCGCCCGTCGTACCGGCGGCGCTCGACGTGATCGACCCGTCGACCGAGGAGGCCTATACGCAGATCTCCGTCGGCTCCAAGGCCGATGTCGACAAGGCAGTGGCGGCTGCCAAGGCGGCGTTTCCCGCCTTCTCGCAGACGACGAAGGCGGAGCGGCTGACGTTGCTCAGGCGCATCCTCGAGGTCTACAACGAGCGCTACGAGGACATCGCGCAGGCGGTCAGCCAGGAAAACGGCTCGCCCATCACCTGGGCGCGCGAGGCGCAGGCCTGGGCCGGGCGGGCGCATCTGGAATCGACGATCAAGGCGCTGGAGGACTACGAATTCTCCGAGAAGCGCGGCACGACGATGGTGGTCAAGGAGGCGATCGGCGTCTGTGCGCTGATCACGCCGTGGAACTGGCCGCTCAACCAGATCGTCTGCAAGGTGGCGCCGGCGATCGCCGCCGGCTGCACGGTGGTGCTGAAACCCTCCGAGATCGCGCCGATCAGCGGCATCGTCTTTTCCGAGGTCATGGAGGCGGCCGGCACGCCGAAGGGCGTCTACAACATGGTCAACGGCACCGGACCGGATGTCGGCCAGATCATGGCCGGCCATCCGGACGTCGACATGGTTTCCTTCACCGGCTCGACGCGCGCCGGTATCATCGTCGCCGAGACCGCCGCCAAGACGGTCAAGCGCGTCGCTCAGGAACTCGGCGGCAAATCGGCCAACATCATCCTGCCGGACGCCGATTTCGAGACGGCTGTGCGAAAAGGCGTGGAAGGCTGCTTCGGCAATTCAGGCCAGTCCTGCGACGCGCCGACGCGGATGCTGGTGCCGGCGGCGCGCCACGACGAGGCGCTGGCGGTCGCGAAGAAAGCCGCCGAGGGCCACAAGGTCGGCGATCCGCGCAACGAGGACACGCAGCTCGGCCCGGTGGTGAGCCAGGTGCAGTTCGACAAGATCCAGCGGCTGATCGAGGCCGGCATCAAGGAAGGCGCCACGCTCGTCACCGGCGGTCCCGGCCGGCCGGAGCACCTCAACCGCGGCTATTACGTGCGGCCGACGATCTTCGGCCATGTCAGGCCCGGCATGGCGATCGAGAAGGAAGAAATCTTCGGCCCCGTCCTGTCGATCATCTCCTATGACGACGAGGACGAGGCGGTGAGGATCGCCAACGACACGGTCTACGGGCTGGCCGCCTATGTGCAGTCTCAGGATATCGGGCACGCCCGCAAGGTCGCGGCCCGGATGCGCGCCGGCCAGGTGTCGATCAACTATCCCGAGTGGGACACGTTCGCGCCCTTCGGCGGCTACAAGCAATCCGGCAACGGTCGCGAATACGCCGACTGGGCGATCCACGACTTCCTCGAGACCAAGGGCATCATCGGTTACGGCGACTGATTGCTTGTGAAGCGCTGCCGACGACCTTCGCACCGTCGGTCAGGGCAATCACATATCCCTCAATTGCCGCCGCCGCTCACCCCCACCCCGTCCCCTCCCCACAAGGGGGAGGGAGACGCCGACGCCCTCGTTTCGTCTAAAATCGCCAACGTTGGCGCATTGTAGCGCCGGCACAGAGGTCCCCCTCCCCCTTGTGGGGAGGGATTAGGGGTGGGGGTGCGCCGTCACATGCGATTGCCCTGCTTCCGCCGGCGGCGGCTTTTTCAGTCCAGCTTCCAGAGCTTACGGGCGTTGGCCGACAGCAGTTTTTCGCGCTCGGCTTCGCCGGCGCCGGCCAGCAGCGCGTGGGTCGCGCTTACCCAGGCGAGCAGCCCGCCGCCCAGCGTGCAGACCGGCCAGTCGCTGCCCCATACGACACGATCCCAGCCGAAACTCTCGATCGTGTGCTCGACATAGGGCCTCAGCGTCGCCACCGTCCACGTGTCCGGATCGGCATAGGCGACGACACCGGAGATTTTCGCCATCACGTTGGGGCGGCGCGCCATTTCGGTGATGTGCTGGCGCCATTCCCGCCCGGCACCGGCCCTGATGTCGGGATTGCCGCAATGGTCGAGAATGAACTGCACGTCGGGCGCGCTGTCCGCCAGCGCCCTCGCTTGGCCGGTCTGGCGCGGGAATATGCACAGATCGAAGGTGAGGCCGCTGCCGGCGAGGCGCCTGACATTCTCCCGGAACAGGGCGCCCTCGGAGACGGCGTCCGGCACGACATGCAGCACGCGGCGAAAGCCCTTCACGAACGGGTCGGCCTTCGCCTTTTCCAGCCAGGCCGCAAACCCCTCCTCTTCCGGGCGACAGGAGACGATGGCGCCGCAAAGCAGGCTGCCCGGTTCCCTTGCCAGCGCCTCGACATGGTTCGTTTCGGCCTCGATGTCGGAAGGCGCCACATCCACTTCCATGTGCAGCGCTGCCTCGATGCCGGCGCGGCGCGCCTGGACGGCGTAGTCCCGGTGGAGGAAATCGTGATCGAGCGCCGGCTCGCCGGCCAGCCACGGATAGCGCAACGCCGTCCTGTCGATCAGGTGAAGATGGGTGTCGATGATCATGAGCTTGCCCGCCTTCCCGTCCCGCCTGCCTGCATCGCCTCATGCATGTCGAGCATCCGCCGCGCCGTCTCCTCGTCGGTGATGAGCACCGTCGGCGCGATCAGCGTCATGGCGCCGAGCAGCGCCTCGGTCTTCTCGGCGCCGCCGGAGGTGAGGATGCGCAGCGGCGCGCGGCGCAACCTGTCGACCTCGACCGACATGACACGGTCGTTGATCGGATGGTCGACCAGTCGGCCGGCGCGGTCGAAGAAATGAAACAGCAGATCGCCCACCGCGCCGCGCTCCACCAGGGCCTCCCGGTCAGCCTCGCTGAGGAACCCCTTGCGATAGAAGGTCGTCGCGGAGGCGATGCCGCCGATGGACACGACAAGCGCGTCCAGTTCATCCGCCAAGCTGAAGATCTCCTGCAGGCCGCAGCGTTCGACCAGGGCCTCCTTGGTCGCGATGCTGTCAACGACCGCCGGCGTCGGGATCAGATAGCCGTCGCCCTGGAAAGCCTGGGCGAAGCGCCAGGCGAATTCGGCCGGATTGAGGCGACGGGCCACGCCGACACCGCCGAGCAGCGAGACCACCTCGAAGCCGGCGAGCGAGCGTGTGCCGATGAACGGCAAGGTCGCCATCAACGTGTTTCCCCAGCCGACGCCGACGCGCATTCCTGGCCGCATCGTCTCCGAGAGATAGGCGCCGGTCCGCGCGGCGATCCCCGGGATCGGGTCCGCCTCGGGGTGGGAAAGCGGCGAGACGAACGCCTGCTGCAGGCCGAAGGTCAGTTCGAGCGCACGTTCCAGCCGTACGATCTCGGTCAGTTCGCTTTCTATGGCGATCCGAACCTCGTTGCGGGCGCGTGCCTCGGCAAGCATCCTGACCACGGAAACCCGGCCGACGCCCAATATGTCGGCGATTTCGTTCTGGGTCTTCTGCTCGATGAAATACATCCAGGCGGCGCGGATGCGCAGCCGGTCGGCCTTGCTTTCGGCCATCGGAACAACGCCGTCGGCCGGCGGCCGCCGTTCGATCGATGCGCCCCGGTCTGGCTGCGGTTTTCTTGCCACGCGGTTCCCCTCCCGGACTCAGTCGATTTCAAGCGAGCAGGCAATATCTCCTATTGACCCGAAAACGGCCGTGGAAACAATGGTCCCGCGCCGCCGGCTCTTCCGGCGCGGGCGCGGCGACCGAAGAGGCCAGGAAAAATGCTCCGCGAAATCTCCGAAGAGGTCCGCGTCAATCTCAAGGACAGGCTGCGCGAGGCGCGCCAGTCGATCCGCAAACACCGCCACGACGCGGCCGGCGCGCCGCGCATGGGCACGCCTTTTCCCCTCAACGGCATCGAGGATCTGCTCGGCCATGCCGCCAGCGCCTTCGACGATGTCATGACGATGGCGCAAACGCTGGCGCCGCGCCGGTTCGCCGGCGGAACCTCTGGCATGACGGCGCAATCTTTCAGCGTCTATTTCCCGACGCGTGAGCCGCTTGCCGGCGAGCGGGCTTTCCGGCGCGATCTCTATGCCTTGACCAAGGCCGTTCTGGCCGCGCGAGGCATGGAAGGCGGCGCGCGCATCGCCGAGACGGCGCTCGCGTCCGTTCATGCAAGCTTTGCCCGCCAGCAGGCGCAGGAGCTTGACGCGTTGACGCGCGCGCAGGGCTGGACGGACCGTGTCGCGGTGACAGCCCGGCTGACTGCCGCGCTTCTTGCCGAACTGATGCGGCGCCCGCCGCTGCATTTCGACGGCACGGCCGGCAAACGCATGACGGCCGAAGAGGAGCGCGACACGCTCGCAAGATGCCTGGCGCCGGTCGCGGTCGCCTGCGGCCTCGCGACGATGGAAGCTGGGCAGCGATCCCAATCGGACATGCTGGAAATCTCGACGCTTGCGGTGGACGCCCGCTTTGAGCGCATCCACGCAGCCTTCGCCGGTAAAGATATCGAAGGCGACCTGACGGCGCTCTTCGCGGTGCTGCTGGCGCACCTGCCGTAGCCCGCCGTCGCGTTGCAGGCGCGGCCCCCTGCCCACCGGTGAACCGGCAGCAACGCTCCTGCAACCGGGCCGCTCAGCTGCACATGCCGGCAATGGTCTTCTTGGCGCGCGGGATCGAGGCCGGGCTCATCGACAATTCGGTCAGGCCCATTTCGATGAAGCGCGGAATGAGGTCCGGACGGCCGGCCGCCTCGCCGCACATGCCCACCATGATCCCAGCCTCGACGCCGGCGCGGGCCGTCATGGCGATGGCGGCCATCACGGCCGGGTTGGCGACGTCGTTGAGCGCCGCCACCGCCGGATTGAGGCGGTCGGCGGCCATGACGTACTGAGTGAGGTCGTTGGTGCCGATGGAGAAGAAGGCGACTTCTCTGGCGAGGTCCGGTGCGATCAGCACCGCCGCCGGCGTCTCGATCATCACGCCGAGATCGAAGCGGGCGTAGGGCGTGCCGTCGAGATCGAGTTCGGCGGCGCATTCGTCGATCAACGTGCGGGTGCGCCGGACCTCGGCGACATCCGACACCATCGGCAGCATCACCTTCACATTGCCGTGGACGGCAGCCCTGAGCAGCGCCCGCAACTGCCGCTTGAAGATGTCGGGGCGGTCGAGGCACATGCGGATGCCGCGCCAACCGAGGAAGGGATTGTCCTCTTCGGGAAAATCGATGCCGGCGACCGGCTTGTCGCCGCCGATGTCGAGCGTGCGCACGATGACGGGATGCGGCGCGAAGGCCTTCGCCAGCGCCGCATAGGTCTCGGCCTGCATGTCCTCGGACGGCATGTGCATGTGGCGCATGAACAGAAGCTCGGTGCGGAACAGGCCGACGCCCATCGCGCCGGCTTCTTTCGCCGCGTCGATCTCCTCCAGCGAGCCGAGATTGGCCGCGACCTCGATGACGGCGCCGTCCGCGCGTTTCGGGACCGTGTCGACGAAAGCGCCGAGCGCCTCGCGCTCCCGCGCGGCGGCGTCCATGCGGGCGAGGAAAGCGGCCCGCGCCTGTTCGTCGGGGTCCGCCAGCAGGTGGCCCGTATCGCCGTCTACGGCAACCTCGCGCGCGTCCTTGAGTTCGACTATCCGCTCGCCGACACCGAGCACCGCGGGGATGCCGTGCGAGCGGGCGATGATGGCGATGTGGGAGGTGGCGCCGCCCTTGCCGCAGACGATGCCGCCGAGCCGCTTGAGCGGCGCGCGCGACAGGTCCCAGGCGCCGATGTCCTCCGCCACCAGCACCGCGCCCTCCGGAACGGCGGCGAGATCGACATCGTTCTCGCCGAGCAGAACGAGGCATATCTGCCGGCCGACGGCGCGCACGTCGTCGGCGCGCGCGTTGAGATAGGCGTCGTCGACGCCGCCAAAATCGGCCGCCACCTTCTCGGAAGCGGCGACCATCGCCGAAACGGCGTCGAGCCCCTTGCGGATCGCGGCTTGCGCCTCTTCGACAAGGGTGTCGTCGGCGGCGATGTCGCGAAGCGCGGCGACGATGCCGCGGTCGCCGGCCGCGAGGCTCTGGTCGGCCAATGCAGCGTCCATGCGCTTCTGCACGACGGCGACGGCCTCATGCAGGCGGACGATCTCGCCCTCGATCTCACCCGCATCGAGCCGGCGGACGGCGGGCTCGATCTTCGGCGGAAAAAGCGCGAACACCGGACCGAGATGAACGCCCTCGCTGGCGGCGATGCCGCGCAAGTCGCCAGAAGAAGCGGTAGCAGCGGCGGAAGCCGCTTGCGGATCTTCCGCCTGCGGCGATGCCGGTTTCTCTTGCCCGGAATCGGGCTTCGCCGCTTCGTCCTCCTCCAGCCCCGAGCGGGGGTTCTCCAGATAGCCGATCAGCGCCTCGACTGCCTCGATGGCGTCGGCGCCGTCGGCCTTTACGGTCACCTCGTCGTTTTCCTTGACGCCGAGCAGCATCAGCTTCACCGGGCTCTTGGCGCTGACCGACTTCTCGCCCTTGGCGATCTCGACGTTCGATTCGAAGCTCTTGGCGAGACGGACAAAACGGGTGGCCGGCCTGGCGTGCAGCCCTTCGTGCACCCTGACGATCGTCGAGCGTTCCATAGACACTATCCTAGCAGATTTCCGAACCGACGGGCGCAGTCAGGCCGCGATGGTGATGGTCGCGCCGGGTTGAAGGGCCGCGACCAGCTTCTCGCCCTCGACTTCGGTGGCGCAGATCTCGCCGGGCCGCTCGGCCTCGCCGGCTCCGTTGAAGGAGATGACGACGTGGCCGATCTCGCGGACCTTGGACCACGCCGTCGCGCCGACGGCGGTGACACTGGCCGAAACCGGCCCGATGGTGATCGACGCGCCCGGTGAAGGCGCGTCGTCGCCCGGCCCCTGAACGGCCCTGTGAAGCACGGAGACTTCGGCCAGTTCCGGCGGCGAGCCATCCGCGAACAGGATGAGCACGCCGCCTTCCGCGAGGTCCGCCACTTCGGGGCCGATTTCGGTCACCCGCGTTTCCAGAAAAACCATGATGTGGCGAACCTCCTTGCTTTCTTTACAGGACCAGCAGGCTGAAGACCCAGGCGATGAGCACCGAGACGGGACCCATGATCTGACGGCTGATGAGCACCGCCGGAACGCCGATCTCGATGGTCTTGGGCTTGGCTTCGCCGAGCGCCAGGCCGACGGGCACGAAATCGCAGCCCACCTGCGTGTTGTAGGCGAACAGCGCCGGCAGCGCCATCGCCGGAGCGATGGTGCCGTTGGCGATCTGCGGGCCGATGATGGCGACGCCGATCACCTGGGCGATGACCGCGCCCGGGCCGAGGATCGGCGACAGGAACGGCAGGCCGCAGATGGCCGAGATGACGATCAGCCCGACGATGTTGTTGGCCAGCGGCCCCATCGGCTGGGCGAGGATGTCGCCGATGCCGGTGTAGAGGATGAGGCCGATCAGCATGGTCACGAAGGCCATGAAAGGCAGCACGTTGCGCACCACCTGGTCGATGGTGCGGCGGCCGGCATTGAAGAAGATGCCGACGACGCGCCCCATGACGCGGCCGATCGAGCTGATCAGGCCGACGAAGCCGCCCTCGGACGACGGCGGCGCGGCGACCTTCATGGAAGCGGCGGCTTCCGCGGGCGTCATGTCCCGCTTGACCGTGCCGCCGGCCGAGGTCGCCGGTTCGGAGCCGTCCGCCATCTCGATGTTGGCCGGCTTTACGCCGGAGACGTAGATGTCCTCGGTGATGAACTGGGCGAGCGGCCCGGCCTGTCCGACCGGCGTCAGGTTGACGGTCGGGATGCGCTTGCGCGGATAGACGCCGCAGCGGGCGGTGCCGCCGCAATCGACCACCACCACCGCCATCTCGCCTTCGACCGGCGGCGCCCTGAAGCCGTCGACGGCTTCGGCGCCGGTCATCTCGGCGATCTGGGCCGCGACCGGATGGATGCCGCCGCCGGTGACGGAGACGACCTTGTTGCGCTGCTCGGTCGGCTGGATGACGAGCGGGCCGCCCCATCCGCTGGAGCCCCTGGAGATTTTGACTGCCTTGTAGGTCTTGACCATGTTCGTGTCCTCCCTACCCGGCCTAGAGCTCGACGCCCTGACGGCGCGCCATGAAGGCGGTGATGCGCTCGGTCAGGATGCCCTTCAGAAGGATGACGATCAGGCCGACGATGGCGTACCAGATGGCGACCCTGATGTGATAGCCGGAGGCCACGACGCCCTTCTTCTCGAGCTCGAGAAGCGCCACCAGCACGCCGCCCCAGACGAAGTATTCGCCCGGATTGATGTGCGGGAACAGGCCGAGCGGCGGATGCACGTAGGACACGGCCGCGTCGTAGAAGGCCGGCTTGTGCTTTTCCTCCAGAAACGATCCGAAGGTGTAGGCCATCGGGTTGGTGAGGAAGAACACCGAGATCACCGGCAGCACGGTGTAGCGGGTCAGCGCGATGCGGCCGGCGCCGCGCGCGATGCCGTGCACGCGCTCCTCGCCGATCAGTTCGGTGAGAGCGTAGAAGGCGGTCATCAGCACGACCAGCGTTGGAATGATGCCGGTCACGAAGCCAGCGAAGACCTCGCCGCCCTTCTGGAAGATGCCGATGAAATACTTGCCGGCATCGGCCAGCCAGCCGAGCTGCTCTTCCTGTTTGACGTCCTTCAGCTTTTCCCTGAACTGGTCAACGGTGATCGGGCCGCTGTCGGCCTGCGCCAGGACCACATAGTGGTCGCCGGCGTGCTGCGCGGCCGGATGGCCGTGGAACACGGCGTCCGACGCCATCGCGCTTGCGACATGCAAGTGCTGGACGGCGATGTCGGCATGTTGTGCCAACAATGAATAGAGTGACATTGCTCCTCCTTGCGCCGCCGCCTTCGTCCCCGTCGGCGGTCGGTTCCTGCCTATGCGCTGGCTGCGCTCAAGCCGGTCGGTTCCGGCTGCCTCCCTGGCGCGGACCGCGCACGGTCGACCTGTTCGACCGCCCGCCGCACCGCCTCCGTCACACCGGGTTCCCCCTCCCCCATCACGGCAGGATTGGACCGGAGCTGATCGAGGGACGTGCCCTCGAATTCTTCATGCCTCTTGAACTTGGTGAACACCGATCGGCCGGTCATGACCATCAGGCGCTGCACGACCAGATCGGGCGTCACGACGATCAGGGCGATGGTGCCCTTGTAGAGCCGCCCCTTCGAGTTGCCGGCGCCGACAAACCCGTCCTTGAAGCGGTTGGTGATGCCCTGGAACACGTCGGAATAATGGCGCATCTGCAGCCAGACGCCGAGCGACTGAAGCGCCCAGACGACCGCCAGAAGAAGCAGCGCCCATTGCCAGATCGCCATAAGGATCCTCCTCCCAAGGCCCGTGCCGACAACCGCCTGCCGGGACGGTCATGAAGTGTCAGCTAGAGAACATTTGTTTTCTTCGATGTCAATATGTATGATTTTACGACCCGACACCGCTCGATAAACAGGGAACCGCGTGGCGCAGCGCCGGCGGCGATGGTAAAGGATAGCCGAGGAACCCGCCCATGGATACGAGCTTCAAGGACGAATTGGCACTTATGCCCGACCTTGGGCACCAGCTCAGGCGGCTGCGCTGGTTTCGTGCCACGTTCCGGGCCAATGCCAGGGCCGTGGCGGCCGCCTACGGCGTCCGTTTCGAGATCGACGACACGAAACTGGCCAAGGCATTTCTCGACTGGATCGAGACGGTGGACGCCAGCAAGGGCCTCGCGCTGGTCGATCGCAGCGACTTCATCCGCTTCGCAGCGGGGCTGGCGCTGCGCGAACTGATCCGGCAGAATCCGGCCAGGGCCTGTGCCCCCGTCCAGCCCGGCTCCGGCGCGGACTCCAGGATGGCCGAGATCATCCGCTTCTGGCCCGAAGGCTTCCTCTACACCAACTATTGCGTCTCGGCGATCTCGGCCATCCACGAACAGGAATTCGGCCGCGCGCCCACCGTGGACGCCTGCGCGGACGACCTGCGCACATGGTGGTCCTATCGCGAGAACGCGACGGAGATGCCCGCCTACGCCGTCGCCTTCCTCGACCGGTTCCTGGGAACGGAACCGGACTGGATCCTGCCCGACAATCCGCGCTCGCGGCAAGCCATGCGCGACAGGGTCGCCGCCACGACCAGCCCCGGCATCCAAAGTCACTGAATATTCGGGCGTTTGCCGACAGCGATTTTCACAAGATCAAGCGGCGAGAGTGCAACGGTTCGCCATTCATCATTCTCGACCGCGATGGCGGCCGGTCGACAGGGCCGATGCGCGTCAGCCGGCCGAGGCGCCGAGCGACTCGACGAATGCGCCCGGCAACCGCGTCTCGCCGAACCAGTTCAACCGGTTGACGGTGGCGAAGCCGCGGTCGATCGCATCGTTCTCGTCGCCGGACGTTGCGGCATGCGCGCGGCCGCGCGGGAACACCAGCACCGTGCGATCGCCTTCCCGTTCCGCCACCTCGGCCATGCGGCCGATCTTGTCGCGGCCGATCGCCGGCTGGCGGATTTCGGCCGGCAGCGCCTTCGGCAGGTTCACTGACAAAAAATGGCCTTCGGCATGCCAGTTGGCGCGGCGGTCCCAGAGGTCGCCTATGAGGCCGGCCAGCCATTCGTCATCGGCCGGCGAGAAATCAGGGGCCTTCACCCGCGAAAAGCCGATGGCCGGCGCGCCCCAGAACGACGCCTCGCGCGCGATGCCGAGCGTGCCCGAATAGGCAAGGTCCTCGGCGACGTTGCGGCCGTCGTTGACGCCGGAAAGCACGAGATCCGGCTTGGCGTCGTCCTTGAACAGCCAGGCGAAAGCGGCGATGACGCAGTCGGCCGGACGGCCGGAACAGGAATAGCGCCGTTCGCCGAGACGCGTCATGGCGATCGGCTTAGCCATCGTCATGGACGGGCCGGCGGCCGTATGCTTTATCTCCGGCGCGACGACCCATACGTCGTCGCTCAGACGCCGCGCCGCCGCCTCCAGCCGCGCGATGCCGGGGGCTTCGATGCCGTCGTCGTTCGAGATCAGGATTCGCATTCTTCTTCCTCAGGGCACGGTGACGCTGTCGCCGGTGCGGCATTCGTCACGCAGAGTCGTGATGTGCGGCTTGAGCGCGGCGAGGTCGGCGGGCGGACAGGAATGGCCGATCGCGGCGGGCCGGCCGGCCTTTTCCCAGATGGCAACATTGCCGGCGAGCGTCGGATGCGTCGGCATGCGGATCCAGTCCGCCTTGCCCTCGGCATACAGGCGCTCGCCGGGCGAATTCGCCGGCAAATGACCGGTCAGCAGCACCGGATAGGCTTGCGCTGCCGCCTGCGGCAGCAATTGCGCCGATGGACCGGCCTGCCCCATGCCGTCGTCGCACAGCAGCGGCGTCGCGGGCAGAGGGTCGCCGTCGCGCCAGTCGCCCGCCCCGGCAAGACGATGGCGCAGCGTGTCGGCGATGCCGGGAGACAGGGCCGGACCCGCCTCGACCTGCGCCTCGAGCGCGGGCCGCATCGCGGCGTGGACGGCGAAGGGCCGGTCGATCGCCGCGATCAGTTCCAACGACCGGCCGAACAGGGGCGTCGGCAGCAGGCAGCCCTGCGGACGGGCCGCGATCCAGCGCCCGATCGCTTCGGCCCGCTTCGCGCCCGGCACCGGGTCGGCGCCGTAGGAAGCGTCGAAGACGAGCAGGTCGCAGGCCGGTATCGGATCCATGACGAACACCGCGCTTTCGGGCACGACGTCGGCGCAGTAGACCAGCCTGCGCGCGCCGTCGCCGATCGCGAACCAGACGCCGCCGACGACATGGCCGGATCGGCCGGTGGCGATCTCCAGCCCGGCGATGCGCAGCGTGTCGCCCGGCATGAAAAGCTCCACCCGCCCGGCCGGAAAGGGATGGCCGCGAAGGTCGGCCGGATCGGCGTAGCCGGCGAGCGTCGCCGGCGCTTCCGCTTTTGTCTCTGCCGTCATCAGGATGCGGCCGCGAAACCCCTTGGCCAGCAGCCAGGACAGCGCGCCTATATGGTCCTCATGTGCATGCGAGATCAGCACCGCCTCGATGTCGTCCACCGGCCCTTGCAGCGCGGGATAGTATTCCGCGCCCGACGCGCCGACCTTGATGCCGAGGTCGAACAGCACGCGGCCGGACGGGCGCCGCACGGCAAGCGAGGTGCGGCCCTTCTCGCCGAAGCCGCCCAGGAGATCAATCCGCATGGTCACGCAGCACTTTCCGCCGGAATGAGCCAGCCCGAGGCGATGCGAAGGCGGGCGGCGCTTCCGGCCTCGAACGGATTGGGCTCGCGCTGCTCGAAATGGAGCGCGACGTCGGGCCATGCGGCAGGCACGAATTCGATGCGCGCCGCACCCCCCTTGTAGACCGCGCGCTTGACCGACCCGTCGACGCCCTGTTCGCCGGCTTCGGCGGCGACCAGGTCGGATGCGCGCACGCAGATCTGCGCATTGTCGCGCGGCCGTTCGCCGGGGCGGCAGCGCACGACGACCTCCTGCCCCAGCGCCTCGACCCTGCAATGGCCGCTGTCTTCCGAAGTCAGAACCTTGGCCGGCAGGACCATGCCCTGGGCGATGAAGGAGGCGACCATGGCGTTGGCCGGCTCGCTGTAAAGCTCGCGCGGCGTGGCGAGTTGCGCCAGCCGGCCCTTGTCCATCACCGCGATGCGGTCGGCCAGCGCCATCGCCTCGGCCTGGTCGTGGGTGATGTAGACGATGGTGGTGCCAGTGCGCTCGTGGAAGGCGGCGAACTCGTCCTCCATGGCGGCGCGAAGATGCACGTCGAGATTGGCGAGCGGCTCGTCGAACAGCACCAGCGACGGCGCGGCGACAAGGCAGCGGGCGAGCGCGACGCGCTGGCGCTGGCCGCCGGACAGGTTGGCCGGGCGCCGTTCCCCCAGCCCCTGGAGATTGACCAGCGCAAGCGCATCATCGATGCGCTTCTTCGCCTCGGCCCGGTCGACCTTCGCCACTTTCAGCGAATAGCCGATGTTCTCGGCGACCGTCATGTGCGGCCACAGCGCATAGTTCTGGAAGACGATGCCGACGCGTCGCTTCTCGGGCGGGACGTTGAATTCGCCCGACGACACGCTGTCGGAGCCGATGCGGATTTCACCGGCCGTCAGTTTCTCGAAACCGGCGACCAGACGCAGCAGTGTGGTCTTGCCGCAACCGGACGGGCCGAGCACGGCCAGGAACTCGCCGTCCTTCACATCGATGGAAACGTCCTTGACGGCGTCGAAATCGCCGAAGGACTTGGTGACGCCTGCAAGGCTCAATCCCGCCATGGCAGAACTCCGTTGGGAAGATAGGAAGCAAAAAGGTTGGCGCCGAGCATCAGCACGAACGTGATGGAGACGGTGATCGCCGACATGGCGGCCGCGTAGCTGGAATCACCGCCCTGCTCGAAGGAGAACATGACGACGCCGATGGTCTCGGATCCCGACGACCACAACAGTGCCGAGACGGTGAGTTCCGACAGCGCCGTCATGAAGATCAGCAGGCCGCCCGCCATGGCAGCCGGCGCCACCAGCGGAAAGACGATGGTGCGCAGGCGCGTGAACAAGCTGGCGCCGGCCACCTGCGCGGCCTCCTCCAGCGCCCGGTCGATCTGGTGATAGCCGCTGACGGTGGGTCGCAGAGCCAGCACGAGGAAGCGCGCGAGATAGGCGTAGAGGATGATCCAGACGGTGTTGTAGATCTGGATGCCGGTGAAGGGGATCGGCTTCAGGAACAGCAGCAGCGAGGCGATCGCCAGCACCACGCCCGGCAACGCATAGGGCAGTTCGACCGACAGGTTGATGAGACGAAGCCACTTCTTCTGGCCCCAGGCGATCAGGTAGCCGACGGGAATGGCGACCACGACGGCGAAGACGGCGGCGGCGATCGACAGGCAGAAGGAATTGAAGAAGGCGCGGCCGGCCGCGTCGTGCTCGAACAGGACGAAGCGATAATTGTCGAGCGTCGCGGTCTTGGCGTTCAGGGGAATACCGTAACCGGGCACCAGCGAGGTCAGGAGCAGACCGAACAGCGGCAGGGCGAGGATCAGCACGATCAGCAGCCAGAGCGCGGCCTGCACGGGCAGGCGCCAGCGACCCAGCTCATAGGGCTCGGCCGGCAGCGACGTGGACGAGATGCGGTAGTCGCGCCGGCGGCTCATGACCTCCTGCGTGACGATGCCGGCCATGGCGATGACGCCGATCAGCACCGACAGGAAGGCGGTTTCGCCCAGAACCGCCGGCCCGGCACCTGCAAGGCGCTGGTAGATCAGCGTCGGCAGGACGAGATAGTTGGCCGGGATGCCGAGAAAGGCGGGGATGCCGAAATTGCCGACGCAGGAGACGAAGGCGAGCGCGGCCGCCGCCACGATGGCCGGCGTCATCAGCGGCAGGATGACGGTCCTGAGCACCGTGAACCAGCCGGCGCCGCCGGCCCTTGCCGCCTCCACCAGTTCGCGCGGCAGCTTGCGCAGGCCGGCCCGCACCAGCAGGAAGACCAGCGGGCCGTACTGGATGCCGAGCAAAAGGATGATGCCGCCGGGCGAATAGAGCGGGTTGCGGGTGCCGAGCGGCGGCGCCATGCCCAGCATCTTCAGGAACGGGCTGGCCGGGCCGAAAAGCTGAAGCCAGGCCAATGCCGTGACCTGCGGCGCGATCATCAGCGGCATGACGTAGAACAGGATGAATGGGCTGCGGCCGCGCATGTCGGTCAAGGTCACCACCAGCGCCACCAGCGTTCCCAGCACGACCGCCAGCAGCGTGCCGCACACGCCGACGAAGATGGTATGACCGGTAGCGACCCATGTGGCCGGGTTCGACAGGCCGGCGTCGATGGCCACCATCGACAGCGTGCCGCCGGGGAAAATAATCTCCCGGATCAGGCGCAGCATCGGCAGGATGGAGAGGACGAGAACGGCGACGGCCACCGCCGCCGTCAGAGCCATCTCCTGGCCCCGGCTTTCCTTGGTCCGTGATGACATGGTTACAGCCTGAGAGGTTCGAACAGCCTGTCGGCCGGACAGGCCGAAGAGAGCGATGCGGCCCGCCGTGGGGGCAAGGCGCCGGACAGGGGCCGCATCGGTTTCACGAGATCCTGCCTCAGCCGCCGAAGAGTTCGGAGAACTTCTTCTTGTCGGCGTCGGTGCGCTCGACGATGGCCTTGGTGTCGAAGGGCATGACCTTCACATTCACGCCTTCCGGCATCCAGTCGGGCCGGCCGACCGAAGCCTTCGCCGGCAGATAGCCCATCGACAGAGCCAGCTTCTGGCCTTCGTCCGACAGGATGAAGTCGACGAAATGCTTGGCGTCGTCCATGTTCTTGGCAGTCTTCATGATCGCGACGGGCTCGGTGACGGCCGGCACGCCTTCGGACGGGAAGACGAATTCGACCGGCGAACCCTTCTTCTTGGCGTTCATCGCCATGAAGTCGACCAGCACGCCGTAGGGCTTCTCGCCGCTGGCGACCGACTTCAGCACCGCGCCGTTGCCGCGCACGGCGATCGTGTTGTTGTCCTTGAGCTTCTGGTAGAAATCCCAGCCATAGTTGGAATCGGACACGAAACCGGAAAGCATGTAGGCGGCGGCGCCCGAATAGAGTGGGCTCGGCATGACCAGCCCGTCCTTGTATTCGGGCTTGGCGAGGTCGGCCCAGTGCTCGGGCTTCTCAGCCGCCTGCGTGTTGTAGGCGATGCCGGTGGTGATCAGCTTGGAGCCGAAATAGGTCTTGTCCTTGTCGTAAGACGCCGGATCAATGCCGTCGAGCTTGGCTTCGGGATAGGCCTGAAGGTGATCGTCCTTCTTGAGCAGTTCCATCGACACCGCGTCGGCGATCAGCAGAACGTCGGGCTGCGGGCTGCCGGCGGCGAATTCGGCGGCGAGCTTGGTGAGGATGTCGCTGGTGCCCGAGCGGTAGATGTTCACCTGGACATCCGGATAGGCTTTCTTGAAGGCATCGACGGTCTTGGCCGCGTCCGCCTCGGGCTGCGAGGTGTAAAGGGTCAGCGTGCCCGCACTGGCCGCGCCGGCAAACAAGGTCGCGGCGAGCATGAGCGGGCCGGCGAACGCTTTGGCGAATGTCGTTTTCATGGAACCTCCTGTTTCTGCGCGAGACGGACAGGCTTGTTTGCCGGCTCCGTCCGCTCCTCCCTGCACGGCGCATGTGACCCGTGGATGACATCCATGGATGACAATTGCCTTAGCACTATCAAATATGTTCATTTGTTCATTGTCAAACACAAATGAACATATTTATGATCGGCGTATGCAAATATCGCGCAGCTCACGAAATTGGGTTCGCGGGGCGCGGTGGAGGAGAGCGGACATGCTGGAGAAGAAAGGCCGTTCGGGCAAGCGCGCCAAGCTGGTGTCGTCCGACATCGCCGTCAAGACGGCATGGCTCTATTACGTGGAGGGGATGACGCAGGAGCAGATCGCCGAACGGCTCGGCGTCAACCGGGTCAAAGTGATGCGCACGCTGGCCGCCTGCACGGCCGACGGCGTCGTCGTCACCTCGATCAACGCGCAGACGAGCCGACAGGTCGAATTGGAACGGGCGCTGGAGACGCGGTGGGGACTGGATGCCGCCGTCGTGGTGCCGACGCCCTCGGGCGAAGAGCATCTGGAGAAGTCGATCGGCCACGCGGTGGCGCTCTATCTCGGCGAGGAGATGCAGGACGGCATGACGCTCGCCATCGGCGGCGGCGCGACGCTGCATGCCAGCCTCGGCTTCATGGCGCGGCGCGCGCTGAAGGATGCGAGCGTGGTGGCGCTGGTCGGCAGCCTGCCGCATTCGCAATGGATCAACCCGTCGATCGTCGCCGCCAAGGTGGCGGATATCTTCGGCGTCGACAGCTACCAGATCACCGCGCCGGTGGTGGTCAACGATCCGGCGCTGCGCGATCTCCTGTGGAAACAGCCGGAACTGACGGACGTGCGCAACCGCGCGGCCGCCGCCGACATCGCATTGTTGACGGTCGGCGAGATGTCACCGACCGCGACCGTATTCCGCTATGGCATCGTTCCGCAGGACGCCATGCGCGACCTGGAGCGCAAGGGCGCGGTCGCCAACATGCTGTGCTATTTCATCGATGCCGATGGCGGGCTTGTCGACCATGAGGTCAACGACCGCGTCATGGCGATCGATCTCGATGTCGTCAGCGCGGTGCCGAACGTCGTGCTGGCCGCGGGCGGGCGGCAGAAGGTCGCACCGATCCGCGCCGCCCTGAAGGCTGTCGAGGCCAATGTGCTGATCACCGACAGCGAGACAGCGATGGCTCTCACAAAGGACTGACGACGCGGAATCCGAGCTTCAGATCAGCCCGCGCTCGCGCAGGAAATCGTCGATGCCGACATGCGTCATTTCCTCGAACTCGGCGATGGCGTCGGCCATCCTGCGCCGCTGGGCGACCAGCAGGGAAAACACCTGGCGCATCTCGCCCGAGACGCCGAAGCGGCCCCAGCGCTCGGCGATATGCTGCGGCAGGCCGATATCGGCGCAGAAGGCTTCGAGGTCTTCATAGCCCAACTGGCGGACGAATTCGCGCGTCGCCTCCGGCGACAGGCGCTCCTCGAAGGCATGGTCATGCAGCCGCTGCGCCATCAGCCGGATGTCGGCAGGCGATGCGCCCATCACCTTGGTGATGAGGTTTCTCACATCGGAAGGTGCAGGCATGCGATCCTCCATTGCAGGCCGATGGCCGGCCCTTGCTCATATAATGGTGCGAGCTGCGGGGACGCGCAAGCAACCCTCTGTTGCACGGCGTCTCCGGAAAGACAGGGATATTCTCAAACCAGCATCGCCATCGGGTTTTCGATGAGCTTCCTGAAGGCGGCGATGAGTTCGGCGCCGAGCGCACCGTCGACGGCCCGGTGGTCGGTCGACAGCGTCACCGACATCACCGTGGCGACCGTGACCGCGCCGCTCTTCACCACCGCCCGCTGCTCGCCCGCGCCGACCGCCAGGATCGTCGCATGCGGCGGGTTGATGACAGCGGAAAAGTCCTTCACCCCGAACATGCCGAGATTGGAAACGGCCGTCGTGCCGCCCTGATATTCCTCGGGCTTCAACTTGCGCTCGCGGGCGCGTTTGGCGAGGTCCTTCATCTCGTTGGAGATCGCCGACAGCGACTTCTGCTCGGCCTTCCTGACGATCGGCGTGATCAGACCGCCGGGAATCGAGACGGCGACGCCGACATCGGCATGGGCGTGTTTGACCATCGCGCTCTCGGTCCACGAGACGTTGGCGTCCGGCACGGCAACCAAGGCCATTGCCATCGCCTTGATGATCATGTCGTTGACGGAGAGCTTGTAGGCAGGCGCCTCGCCCTTGTCGGTCTTCTTCATCGGCGAGGCGGCGTTCAGCTGCGAGCGCAGGGCCAGCAGAGCGTCGAGTTCGCAATCGACGGTCAGGTAGAAATGCGGGATGGTGGACTTCGCCTCGACCAGACGCCGCGCGATGGTCTTGCGCATGTTGTCGTGCGGGATCAACTCGTAGGAGCCGGGCTCGAAGAGGCGCAGGATGGCGTCGTCCCCCTCCCCCTTGAGGGGAGGGGCTAGGGGTGGGGGTTGAGAAGCGCTGGCGCTCGATGAAATACCCCCACCCGCGCCTTCGGCGCGACCTCCCCTCAAGGGGGAGGTGGAGGGCTGAGCTGCTGCCGCCTCGACATCCGCCTTGACCACCCGCCCATGCGGGCCGGAGCCGGCAATGGCGGCAAGGTCGAGACCCTTCTCGCGGGCAATGCGACGGGCGAGCGGCGTGGCGCGAACGGCGCCCTCCGTAGAGGCCGCAGCGGATTCACGCGGGACCGGGGCCGCCTCGTCCAGCTTTTTCGCCTGATCGGAAGCCGGCTTCGCAATGTCTTTTGCCTCGCTTGCCGCGGGCGTGGCGGCGGCATTCGTCGCGACAGCCTCGCCCTCCGCGTAAATCCACGCCACCGGCGAGCCGACCGGCAGGTCCACGCCTTCCTGGCCGGTGATGTTGCGGATCGTGCCTGTAGCCGGCGAGTCGATTTCCATCGCCGCCTTGTCGGTCTCGATCTCGAACAGCACGTCGCCCTGTTTGACGGTGGCGCCTTCCTCGACGAACCAGCGCGAAATCTTCCCGGTCGCCATGTCCATGTCGACCTTGGGCAGGATGACCTCGACCGGCATCAGCGGCGCCCCTGCACCAGGTCGCGTGCGGCGGCGACAATGCCGGGCACCTGCGGCACGGTGGCCTTCTCGAGTTCGGGATTATAGGGGATCGGCGTCTCCGCGCCGCCGAGGCGCACGATCGGCGCGTCGAGGTAATCGAAAGCCTCGCTCTCGGCGACCATGGCGGAAATCTCGGCGCCGATGCCCAGCGTCTTGACCGCCTCGTAGACGCACATCAGCCGCGAGGTCTTCTTGACGCTGTCGATGACGGTCTGCCGGTCGATCGGGCGGATGGTGCGCAGATCCACTACCTCGACGTCGATGCCCTCGCCTTCGAGCGTCGCGGCGGCTTCCAGCGCCTTGTGCACCATGATGGAGGTGCCGACGATGGTGAGGTCGCGGCCCTGGCGGCGTATCTCGGCCTTGCCGATCGGCACGGTATAATGGCCTTCCGGCACCGGCCCCTTCATCTTGTAGAGCAGCTTGTGCTCGAAGATCATCACCGGATCAGGATCGGCGATCGCTGCCAGCAGCATGCCCTTGGCGTCGTGCGGCGTCGCCGGCTGGATGACCTTGAGGCCAGGCACATGGCCGAGCCAGGCTTCCAGGCTCTGGCTGTGCTGGGCCGCCGCGCCCGTGCCGGAGCCGGCGGGAAAGCGCATCACCACCGGCACCGAGACCTCGCCGCCAAGCATGAAGCGCATCTTGGCGGCCTGGTTGACGATCTGCTCCATGCCGAGCGTGGCGAAATCGGAGAACTGGAACTCGAAGATCGGCCGCATGCCGGTGACGGCAGCGCCTACCGCCACGCCCGCGCCGCCAAGCTCGGAGATCGGCGTGTCCATCACCCGGTCGGCGCCGAAGCGCTCGACGAGGTCTCCGGTGACCTGGAAGGCGCCGCCATAGACGCCGATGTCCTCGCCCATCAGGAAGACGCGCTCGTCGGCCTCCATGGCCAGCGCCATCGCCTCCTGGATGGCCTGGGCATAGGAAAGTTCGCGCACGGCCATATCCATCACGCGCTCTCCGTGTAGACGTATCTGTCGTGGTCGGCGATTTCGGGCATCGGGCTTTCCTTGGCGAAGTCGATCCCCTCGGCGATCTCCTTGGCCACTGCCTCGCGCACCGCCTCGATGCCAGCGTCGTCGATCACGCCGAATTCCTTCAGCGCCGCCTCGAACTGGACGATCGGGTCGCGATTGGTCATCCAGTCCTCGATCTCTTCCTTGGTGCGGTAGCGGTTGCGGTCGCTCTTGGAATGGCCGCGATAGCGGTAGGTCTTCGATTCGATCAGCGTCGGCCCCTCGCCGCGCCGCGCGCGCTCCACCGCCGCCTGCGAGGCCTCGGCCACGGCCGAGAAATCGTTGCCGTCGACGATGACGCCCGGCATCGAATAGGCGGCGGCGCGCTCGGCGATGTTATGGACGGCGGTCGAGCGCTCGGTCGAGGTCGACATGCCGTAGCCGTTGTTCTCGCACACGAAGATCACCGGCAGCTTCCAGATCGCCGCCATATTGAGCGCTTCGTGGAAGGCGCCCTCGTTGTTGGCGCCGTCGCCGAAGAAGGAGACGACGACCTTGCCGGTCTTCATCTTCTTCGAGGTCAACGCGGCACCGACCGCGATCGGGATGCCGCCGGCGACGATGCCGTTGGCGCCGAGATTGCCCTTGGCGACGTCGGCGATGTGCATGGAGCCGCCGCGCCCCTTGCAGTAGCCGGTGGTCTTGCCGAAGAACTCGGCGAACATGCGCTTCACGTCAGCGCCCTTGGCGATGCAATGGCCGTGGCCGCGATGGGTGGAGGTGATCTGGTCGTCGTCGGTCAGCGGCATGCAGATGCCGAGCGCGCTGGCCTCCTGGCCGATGGAGAGATGCATGGTGCCGTGGATGAGGCCGCGCATGTAGCTGTCCTCCGCGCCTTCCTCGAAGCGGCGGATCAGGTACATCTTGCGCAGCACCTCCCTGAGCTGGTCGGGGGAATAGTGCTGGAAGGCAAACGGCAGATTGCTCTGCTCGGCCGTTTTGTCCTCGGGGGCGACGGCCTTCTTCGCGACAGCCATGATATCAGTCTCCGTAGACGAGCTTGTCCTGGCGCGCGCGCAGCTCGGCGAGCTTCGAGCCGGGCGCGACGGCGGCGTTGGCGTAGGTGATCAACTCGCCCTTCTTGATCGGCGCGGTCACCGAGCCGCCCTGCAGCATGCCGCAGGGAATGGCCTTGGCCGCGCGGGCCTCCGGCACGGTCATGATCCAGGCGCGGTAGCAGTACTCGCCGATGGCGTCGAGCTTGTCGCCCGGCTGCATGTCCTTCTTGGCGACGGCGCAGACCTCGGCCACAGGCTTGGACAGCGGCACCATGTCGGCCTTGCCGTAGAGCACGACGCGGGCGCAGGTGAGTGGCACTTCCAGCGAGGTCAGGTGGTAGGGGCGGTGGAAGGTGAAATAGGGGCCGTGGCCCATCTTCAGGTCTTCCATGCGTTCCGAGATACGCGGATGCGACATGTCGGCGATGACGAAGACGCCGGGCGCGACGCCCTTGCCGATGGAATAATCCACCACGCCGACCTTCGACAGAACGCCGCCGTCCTTCTCGGGCACAAGCACTTTCGACAGTTCGCCGAGTGTCGCGGAGGGGCCGTGCATGCCCGGCTTGTCGGGCACCAGCCCGGTGGCGTTGGCGATCGCCGCCATCTCGACCATGGTCTTGGAGCCGTCGACGAACTCGACCAGCATGCGCACGTTCATGTTGCGGCGGTGCGCCTCCTCCTCGTAGTCGGGCGGAGTGGCGTCGATGTTGAGCGGGTTGTTCTTGCCCTTGCCGGCGGCGACGATCGGGTGGCCCATCGCAGAGACGAACTCGATCAGTTCCATGCAGGACGACGGCTCGTCGCCGGCGCCGAGCGAATAGGTGACCCCGAGGCGCTCGGCCTCGCTCTTGAGATAGGCGCCGATGGTGACGTCGGCCTCGACATTCATCATGACGAGATGCTTGCCGTGCTCCATGGCGCGGAGCCCGATCTCGGCGCCGACGGCCGGCACGCCGGTGGCGTCGATGACGACGTCGATCAGGTCGCTTCCGATGACGAGGCCGGCGTCGTCGGTGACGGCGATCTTGCCGGCTTCCATCGCCTCGGTCATGGCCGAGGCGGTCGAGACCTCCCTGGCATGGCCCTGTTCCTGGTAGGCGATATCGACGGCCTTGGCGGCGTTGGGCAGGCGCAGTTCAGAGATCGCGCCGATCTCGATGCCGTCCATATGGGCGACGCGGGTGACGATGTCGGTCCCCATCTCGCCCGAGCCGATGAGGCCGATGCGGATCGGCTTGCCCGAGGCCTGCCGTTCCTTCAAATCGCGGGTGAGCCCGATCGGGGCGACGTTGACGGTCATCTGACACCTCCCTATGCGTCTGCGTCATCACTATTGAACATCTGTCTTTCAATCAAGCATAATGTTCATATCTCGGCAGGATTTGCAGATGCCGGCGCCAGGCCGCGCCGTCACCTCGCACTTGCCGCCCCTGCCACCATCGGCTAGGACGCAGGCGCTTTGAACCTCCGTGGCCGGCAAGGCAAGCCGCAGGCGGAAGAATCCTGAGACGGACGACATTTTCATGGCCGACAAATCGCACAAGATGCTGGCGCGCCTGCCGCGCGGCTTCGCAGACCGCAGCGCCGACGATATCCGCGCGATCGACGAAATGACGGCCAGGATCAAGGCGGTCTACGAGCTATACGGCTTCGAGCCGGCCGATCAGCCGATGATCGAATACACCGACGCGCTGGGAAAATTCCTGCCCGACCAGGACCGGCCGAACGAGGGCGTGTTCTCCTTCCAGGACGACGACGAGCAATGGCTGTCGCTGCGCTACGATCTGACCGCGCCGATGGCGCGCTTCGTGGCCGAGAACTACGAGCGGCTGCCGAAGCCCTTCCGCAGCTATCGGCAGGGCTGGGTGTTCCGCAACGAGAAGCCGGGTCCGGGACGCTTCCGCCAATTCATGCAGTTCGACGCCGATACGGTCGGCACGCCGGGCGTCGCTGCCGATGCCGAAATGGCGATGATGATGGCCGACGTGATGGAAGCGCTGGGCATCAAGCGCGGCGACTATGTGATCCGGGTGAACAACCGGAAGGTGCTGGACGGCGTGCTGGAGGCGATCGGGCTGGGCGGCGAGGAGAATGCCGGACGCCGGCTGACGGTGCTGCGGGCGATCGACAAGCTGGACAAGGTTGGACCGGAAGGAGTGCGCGACCTGCTCGGCAAGGGCCGGCTGGACGAGAGCGGGGATTTTACCAAGGGTGCGGGGCTGGATGAGGAAGCGATCAATCAAGTGATCGTGTTCCTCCACCTGTCGTTGGGCGCTGTTTCGATTTCAGACGACCTCTTGTCCAGAAACTTCAACGATATGGAGAAGTTTTATTCCGATCCAAACGACGATGAACCATCGAGCGTTGCTGACAACATTGTAGACTGCGAAGCGTTTGTCTCTTTCGCGAAGAATGAAATAGGACGCCAAGGGGCAAACGAACTACTTGAAATTGCAAAAATTTGCTCATCGGCAGGCTACGAAAGTCAGCGCATTAAGTTCGATCCAACCTGCGTACGCGGCCTCGAATATTACACCGGCCCCGTTTACGAGGCCGAATTGCTGGCCGAAATTCCCAACGAGGACGGCAAGATCGTGCGCTTCGGCTCGGTCGGCGGCGGCGGGCGGTATGACGGGCTGGTGTCGCGGTTCAGGGGCGAGCCGGTGCCGGCGACGGGATTTTCCATCGGCGTGTCGCGGCTGATGACGGCGCTGAAGAACCTCGGCAAGCTGGGTGCGACCGAAGTGATCCAGCCGGTGGTGGTGCTGGTGATGGACAAGGATACCGACAGCCTCGGACGATACCAGAAGATGGTGTCCGACCTTCGCAAGGCCGGCATCCGCGCCGAAATGTATCTTGGCGGCGCGGGCATGAAGGCACAGCTCAAATATGCCGACCGGCGCGGCTCGCCGGTCGCGGTCATCCAGGGCGGCAACGAGCGCGAGGCCGGCGAGGTGCAGATCAAGGACCTGATCGAGGGCGCCAGGCAGGCCGCGGCCATCGCCGACCACGCCGAATACAAGGAAGCGCGGCCGGGCCAGGTGACCGTGAAGGAAGCCGACCTGGTGGCGGAGGTGCGCAAGATACTGGACGCGCAGGCGGCGGAGCGGCAGCGTGGGTGATGCTGCGCCGACGTTCTCCCTCCCCCTTGAGGGGAGGGTAGCGGCGAAGCCACTGGGAGGGGTCCTCGCGGCCATGCTCGACAATTTTCTTGCGCCTCATACTTCCGCAACGACCCCCTCTGGCTGCTTCGCGGCCATCTCCCCCTCAAGGGGGGAGAGTGAGCGCGCCTCATGATTCTCGCCATCGATCACGTCCAGATCGCCATGCCGGCCGGCCGCGAGGACGAGGCGCGGCGCTTCTATGCCGGCGTGCTCGGGCTTGCCGAGGTCGAGAAGCCGGCGAGCCTTGCGGGTCGCGGCGGCGGCTGGTTCGAGAGCGGCGCGGTAAAAGTGCATCTCGGCGTCGATCCCGATTTCCATGCCGCCGCCAAGGCGCATCCCGCCTTTCTGGTCGATGACGTGGCCGCGCTGGAACGCCGGGCCACCGAGGCCGGAGCGCCGGTGAAGCGCGACGTGGCGCTGGACGGCTACGACCGCATCCATGTGTTCGATCCGTTCGGCAACCGCATCGAGCTGATGCAGAGGGCCGCGCCGTGACCGCCCGCCTCCCCGCCTTCGCCGCGGATATCGCAGCGACACTGGCCGAGCGCGGCGCGCCTCTGGTCGAGGTGCCGGTGCTGCAGCCGGCCAACCCGTTCCTCGACATGGCCGGCGAGGATCTGCGCCGGCGTATTTTTCTTACCGAAAGCGAGACCGGCGAAGCGCTCTGCCTGCGTCCCGAATTCACCATCCCCGTCTGCCGCGACCATATCGCAGCCCAAGCCGGCACGCCGCGCCGCTACGGCTATCTCGGCGAAGTTTTCCGCCAGCGCCGCGACGGGGCGAGCGAATTCTTCCAGGCCGGCGTCGAGGATCTCGGCGAGACCGACATGGCGGCCGCCGACGCCCGCTCGGTGGCGGACGCGCAGGCGCTGCTTGCCCGCGTGCTGCCTTCGACCGCCCTTTCGATCACGCTGGGCGACCAGGCGCTGTTCGAAGCGGTGCTCGCGGCGCTCGGCCTGCCGCGCGGCTGGCGCATGCGGTTGGCGCGTGCCTTCGGTTCCCACGCCATGCTGGAGGCGGCATTGGCCGACCTCGCCAATCCGCCGCGCAACGCGGCCCTGCCGCAGCCCGTCGCCATGCTGGCGCTGGACGGCGACGCCGAGGCGCTCGCCGCTCATATCGCGGAGGGCATGGAGCGTGCCGGCCTGCCGGTCACCGCCGGGCGCGCGCCGGCGGACATCGCGCGCCGGCTGATCGAGAAGGCTCAACTGCGCTCGGTGCGGTTGTCCGACGAGGCGTTTTCCGCGCTGAAGACCTTCCTTGCCATCGACGTGCCGCTGCCGGACGCCACCGCCGCGCTGGAGCGTTTCGCTGCCGACGCAGGGCTTTCGCTCGATGCGGCGCTCGAAACCTTCGCCGCCCGGGCCGCCGCCATCGCAGGGCACGGCCTGCCGCTGGAGACGATCCGCTACGACGCCGCATTCGGCCGGCCGCTCGACTATTATACCGGGCTCGTCTTCGAGATCGGCACGGCAACGGGCGAGCGCCCGCTGGCCGGCGGCGGCCGCTACGACCGGCTGCTCACGCTGCTGGGTGCGACGGCTCCGATTCCCGGTGTCGGGTTTTCGGTGTGGCTCGACCGGATCGAGGCGGCGCGGGGGACAATTTCATGAAACCACGGTGGTGCACCTCCACCCCTAACCCCTCCCCACAAGGGGGAGGGGAACTCTGCCGCAGCTCTGGAATTCCGTCTCAGGATGTTATCGTCGGCAGCGATACGGCCAGATCCCCCTCCCCCTTGTGGGGAGGGGTTAGGGGTGGGGGTAGCATGGCCGCAACGGGCGGGTCTGTCCCAGCCACAACGTGCGTAACCCTGCCATGACCGTCACCCTCGCCCTGCCCTCGAAAGGCCGCCTCAAGGATCAGGCGCTGGAGATTCTGGCCAAGGCCGGCCTGCCGGTCAGCCTGCCGGAAGATGCGCGCAAGTATCATGCGCGGATCGACGGAAGGAGCGACATCGAGGTCGTCTTCCTGTCCGCCTCGGAGATCGCGGGCGAGATCGGCGCCGGCGCGGTGGACCTCGGCGTCACCGGCGAGGACCTGGTGCGCGAGACGCTGGCGGACTGGGAAAGCCGCGCCGAGATCGTGGCGCGGCTCGGCTTCGGCCATGCCGACGTGGTGGTGGCCGTTCCCGACATCTGGCTCGACGTCGAGACCATGGCCGATCTCGACGACGTCGCCGCCGATTTCCGCCAGAAGCACGGCCGTCGCCTCCGGATCGCCACGAAATACTGGCGGCTCACCCAGCAGTTCTTCACCGCCAAGCACGGCATCCAGGTCTATCGCATCGTCGAAAGCCTCGGGGCAACCGAGGGCGCGCCGGCGGCCGGCTCGGCCGACATCGTCGTGGACATCACCTCCTCGGGCTCGACGCTGCGCGCCAACCATCTGAAAATTCTCTCCGATGGCGTCATCCTGCGCTCGCAGGCCTGCCTGGTGGCCTCGCGAAAGGCGCGGGCGCCGGCGGACGAAGCGCTAATCGCGGAGATCGGGGAGAAGACGGCGAAGGCAGCCGGTTGAATCTTCGACGAAGCGGAATTTTCTGCCTGAACGGCGCTGACCTTACCGGGCACCTCCTACCATAGCGGCATTGCGCGACCGCTCCCGGGTGCTAGGTTCTTTCACAGTTTGCGGAGGAGATGACCATGGCGACTGGCACCACGGCGCTGCGCAGCGCAGGGCGTGAAGGGTCCTTCATCGAACCCCGCGACGGGCTTTCGCGCGTCTCGGGCGACCGCTCCGTGCCGCTGCTGGTAAAAACCATCCCGCAGCAATTCGCGGAGACCGCACAGACCTATGCCGATCGTGACGCCGCCATCTTCGTCGGCCAGGACAGGCGCTTCACCTGGGCGGAACTGGCCGAGACGGTCGATGCCTTCGCCGCCGGGCTGCTGGCGCTCGGGCTCGAAAAGGGCGACCGCATCGGCATCTGGTCGCCGAACCGCTGGGAGTGGCTGGTCACCCAGTTCGCAACCGCGCGCATCGGGCTCATCCTGGTCAACATCAATCCGGCCTATCGGCTGACCGAGCTGGAATATGCGCTGAACAAGGTTGGCTGCAAGGCACTGGTCACGGCTTCCAGCTTCAAAAGCTCGGACTATCTCGGAATGCTGGCGGCGCTGGCGCCGGAACTGGAGACGGCGGAGCCGGGCGCGCTCGACGCCGCCAGGCTGCCGTCGCTCAAGTCGGTCATCCGCATGGGCGAGGAAAATTCGCCCGGCCTATTCAACTTCGGCGACGTGCTTGCCATGGGCGGACGCGACGAGCACGACAGCCTCGACCGCATCACCGACTCGCTCAAGCCGTCGGATGCCATCAACATCCAGTTCACTTCCGGCACCACCGGCGCGCCGAAGGGCGCGACGCTGACGCATCTCAACATCGTCAACAACGGCAATTTCGTCACCTCGGCGATCAAGCTGACGGCCGACGACAGGCTCTGCATTCCCGTGCCGCTCTACCATTGCTTCGGCATGTCGATGGGGACGATGGGCTGCGTGACCAAGGGCGCGACGATGGTCTTTCCGGGCGAAGGCTTCGATCCGGGCGCGACGCTCAACGCCATCGAGGCGGAGCGCTGCACCGGGGTCTACGGCGTGCCGACCATGTTCGTGGCCATGCTCGACCATCCGGATTTCAAGCGCTTCGATCTTACCAGCCTGCGCACCGGCATCATGGCAGGCTCCCCCTGCCCGATCGAAGTAATGAAGAAGGTGGTGTCGCTGATGCACATGAGCGAGGTCACCATCGCCTACGGCATGACCGAGACCAGCCCGGTCTCCTTCCAGTCCGGCACGGACGACCCGCTGGAAAAGCGCGTCTCGACGGTCGGGCGCATCCAGCCGCATGTCGAATGCAAGGTCATCGATGCGGACGGTGCGACGGCGCCGGTCGGCGAGCGGGGCGAATTGTGCACGCGCGGCTATTCCGTGATGAAGGGCTATTGGGAGGACGCGGAGCGCACGGCCGAGGCGATCGACGCCGACGGCTGGATGCACACCGGCGACCTCGCCACGATCGACGCCGGCGGTTTCTGTAACATCGTCGGGCGGGTCAAGGACATGGTGATCCGGGGCGGCGAGAACGTCTATCCGCGCGAGGTGGAGGAATTCCTCTACCGGCATCCCAAGGTGCGGGAGGTGCAGGTGTTCGGCGTGCCGGACGAAAAATACGGCGAGGAGCTTGCCGCCTGGATCGTGCTCAAGCCCGGCGAGGATGCGACCGAAGAGGAGATCCGGGCGTTCTGCCAGGGCCAGATCGCACATTACAAGGTGCCGCGCTATGTCCGCTTCAGGGACACGCTGCCAATGACGGTGACGGGCAAGGCGCAGAAATTCGTCATGCGCGAGGCGATGAGCGAAGAACTGGGACTGACGGAGGCAAAGACCGCCTGAGCGCAGCCCTTCACATAGCGACCTTGTCGACGCTGCTCCTGCCGACACCTGCCCTGAAGGAACGGATCGTCCCGGCCATCTCCAGGCATTCCGCCTGCATGGACGTGTTTCGCCGCCACGCCAGGCAGATGGTGCGGTCGGGCGCCGGTTCCTCGAACGGCACAAGCCGCACGTTGGGCGTGACGGCAGCGGCCTCGGCCGCCATTTCGGGAATGAGCGTCACGCCCATGCCGTGCGCCACCATCTGCAGGAGGGTGGTCAGGCTGGTGGCGCTGAAGCTCGCCATGACGCGTGGCTGGACCTTGCCGCAGACCGCCAGCGCCTGGTCGCGCAGGCAATGCCCCTCCTCCAGAAGCATCAGGCGTTCGAGGGCCGGGCTCTCCGGCGATACCGGCGGATCGATGAAGCCGGCGTCGTCGGTTGGCACGGCCAGCAGGAAGCGGTCGGCGAAAAGTGGCTCCACCACCAGCCCGCCGCGCTCCAGCGGCAGGGCGGCGATCAGCGCATCCAACCGGCGCGCCGCCACGTCGTCGACGAGCGTGGGTGTGGTCGCCTCGCGGATCTCGACCTGCAGTTCGGGGAAGCGACGCCTCAGTTCGGCAAGGAGACCGGGCAAGAGATAGGGGGCCACGGTCGGAATGATGCCGAGGCGAAACGGGCCGGACATGCCGCGGGCGCCGCGCGCAGCATTTTTCTCGATCGCGCGCATCTGATCCAGCACGAGCTCGACGCACTCGCGCAGCGCGACGCCCTCGCTGGTCAGGCGCACGGCCCTGCCGCCCCGCTCGAACAGCTTCATCCCAAGCTGTCGCTCCATCTTGCCGATCTGCGCCGACAGGGCCGGCTGAGAGACGCCGGCAAGATCAGCCGCGCGGCCGAAATGGGCGGTTTCAGCCAAAGCCTCGAAATACTCCATCTGGCGGATGGTCAAAGCTATCATAACTTTTTCTTATCAGCTTTTATGCAAATCGCAATTTGCGTTTATGAAAAACAGGCGCTAGGCTGGAACGGTTCCAAACTGGCGTCGCTGCTGCGACGGCCGGGACGGCGAAGATCACCCACCCAGACAGGGAGGCACGAGGCCAGAGACAGGCTCTCCGCAACGGGATCCTTTTTCGAGCGGCGGCGCGAGGCGCAGGCTGCAACCTCGGCCTTCCAGGCATCAGCGGAGAGCATGATGGACGCGAAAACCGACGACAAGAACACCGGCAAATGCCCTTTCAGCGGCAGCCAAGGGCATCGCAACCGCGACTGGTGGCCCGAACAATTGGATGTGCAGGTTCTCCACGCCAACTCGAAGCTTTCCGACCCGATGGGTGAGGCCTTCGACTACGCCAGGGAGTTCGAAAGCCTCGATCTCGATGCCGTCATCGCCGACCTGAAGGCGCTGATGACGGATTCGCAGGATTGGTGGCCGGCGGATTTCGGCCATTACGGCGGTCTCTTCGTGCGCCTGGCCTGGCACAGCGCCGGCACCTACCGCATCACCGATGGGCGCGGCGGCGCCGGCGGCGGTCAGCAGCGTTTCGCCCCGCTCAATTCCTGGCCGGACAATGTGCTCCTCGACAAGGCGCGGCGGCTGCTGTGGCCGATCAAGCAGAAATACGGGCGCAAGATCTCCTGGGCCGACCTGTACGTCCTTGTCGGCAACGCGGCACTGGAATCGATGGGCTTCAAGACGTTCGGCTTCGCCGGCGGCCGTGCCGACACCTGGGAGCCGGAAGAGCTCTACTGGGGCCCGGAAGGCACCTGGCTCGGCGACGAGCGCTACAGCGGCGAGCGCCAGCTCGCCGAGCCGCTGGGCGCGGTGCAGATGGGCCTCATCTACGTCAATCCCGAAGGTCCGAACGGCAAGCCGGATCCGGTCGCGGCGGCCAAGGACATTCGCGAAACGTTCTTCCGCATGGCCATGAACGACGAAGAGACCGTGGCGCTGATCGCCGGCGGCCACACGTTCGGCAAGACCCACGGCGCCGGTGACCCGTCCTTCGTCGGCGTGGCGCCGGAAGGGGCCGCGATCGAGGACCAGGGCCTCGGCTGGAAGAGCAAGTATGGCACCGGCATGGGCGGCGACACGATCGGCAGCGGCCTCGAAGTCACCTGGTCGCAGACGCCGACGAAGTGGAGCAATTATTTCTTCGACAATCTGTTCCGCTACGAATGGGAGCTGACGAAGAGCCCGGCGGGCGCCTGGCAATGGGTCGCCAAGGACGCTCCGGAGAACGTCCCCCTCGCGCACGACACGTCGAGAATGCAGCGCCCCACAATGCTGACGACCGACCTTTCGCTGCGTTTCGACCCGGAATACGAGAAGGTTTCGCGCCGATTCTACGAGAACCCGGACCTGTTCGCGGACGCCTTCGCCCGCGCCTGGTTCAAGCTGACCCATCGCGACATGGGTCCGAAGATCCGCTACCTCGGCCCGCTGGCGCCGCAGGAAGAGCTGATCTGGCAGGATCCGGTTCCGGCCGTCGATCATCCGCTGGTCGACGAAAAGGATATCGCCGACCTCAAGGCCAGGGTCCTGGCATCCGGCCTGTCCGTGTCCGAGCTCGTCTCGACGGCATGGGCGTCGGCATCCACCTTCCGCGGCTCCGACAAGCGCGGCGGCGCCAACGGCGCGCGCATCCGCCTCGCCCCGCAGAAGGACTGGGAGGTCAACCAGCCCGACCAGTTGCAGAAGGTCCTTTCGACGCTGGACTCCATCCGCCAGGCGTTCAACGCCTCGGCTTCCGGCGGCAAGAAAGTCTCGCTCGCCGATCTGATCGTGCTCGGCGGCTCGGCCGCCATCGAGAAGGCGGCGAAGGATGCCGGCGTTGACGTGACCGCGCCCTTCACGCCCGGTCGCACGGACGCCTCGCAGGACCAGACCGACGCCGAATCCTTCGCGCCGCTCGAACCGCGCCAGGATGCCTTCCGCAACTACACCAATGCGAACAAGACGCAGTTCATGGCGCCGGAAGAGGCGATGGTGGACCGGGCGCAGTTGCTCAGGCTGACCGGACCCGAACTGACGGCCCTCGTCGGCGGACTGCGCATCCTGGGCGCCAATGCGGGCGGCTCCAGGCACGGCGTGTTCACGGACCGGCCTGGCACGTTGACCAACGACTTCTTCGTCAACCTGCTCGACATGGCCACCCAATGGGCTCCGGCCGGCGAAGGCGTCTATGAGGGCCGCGACCGCAAGAGCGGCGACCTGAAATGGACGGCGACGCGCGTCGACTTGATCTTCGGCTCGCACTCGCAATTGCGCGCCTTCGCGGAAGTCTACGGCAGTGCCGACGCGAAGGAGACGTTCGCGAAGGACTTCGTCAAGGCCTGGACCAAGGTAATGAACGCCGACCGCTTCGACCTCGTCGGAGCACGAAAGGCGGCGTAGGCCGATCGATGATCGATTGCCGAACAGGCGCGGCGCAAGCCGCGCCTGTTTTGCTTTCCATCCATAACGGGCTTGTGAAACGGCCCGGCTACGGCTAGCAGTCCAGCATTCGGGTGTGCCGAAAACGGGAAAACCGACATGCGACTGGGCGGACGGCTGGCGGCAGCCATCGAAGTGCTTGAAGACATCAACCGGCGGCATCGGCCGGTTGCCGACGCGCTGAAGGATTGGGGCCTCTCCCATCGTTTCGCGGGCGGAGGCGACCGCGCCGCGATCGGCAACATCGTCTATGACGCGCTGCGCCGCAGACGCTCGGCCGGCTGGCTTCTCGGCGACGACACGCCCCGCGCCATCGCCATCGGTGCCCTGCTGCTGGAATGGAGGCTGACGCCGCAGAAGCTCGGCGCGGCACTTGAAGGCGACAAATTCGCGCCGCCGCCACTGACGTCCGCAGAGCTGGCGGCGATTTCCCACAACAGGGACGAAGCCGCGCCGCCGGCCGTGAAAGCCGACTGCCCGGATTGGTGCGCCCCGCTGCTCGAGGAAAATTTCGGCGACCGCTGGGTCGACGAAGGTTCGGCACTGGCGATGCGCCCGCCGCTCGACCTCAGGGTCAACACGCTGAAGGCGGCGACCGACGAAGTGCTCGGCGAACTCGAGGGCACCGGCGCACGGCCGGCGGCGATCGCGGCGAACGGCATCCGCATCGCACCGATCGAAGGTGATGGCCGCCATCCCAACGTCCAGGCCGAGCCGGCTTTCCAGAAGGGCTGGTTCGAAGTGCAGGACGAAGGCTCGCAGATCGTCGCGACGCTTGCCGGGGCGGAACCCGGCATGCAGGTGCTCGATTATTGCGCAGGCGCCGGCGGCAAGGCGCTGGCGCTGTCGGCGGCGATGGACGGCCAGGGGCAGATCTTCGCGCATGACTCCGAAAAGCAGCGGCTCGCGCCGATCTTCGAGCGCATGCGCCGCTGCGACAGCCGCAATATCCAGGTGGCGGCGAAGCCGGCCGACCTCATCCCGTTGCAGGACAGGATGGATATCGTGCTGGTCGATGCACCCTGCACGGGCTCCGGTACCTGGCGGCGCAGGCCGGACGCCAAATGGCGGCTGACGGAGAGGCAGCTCGACGCCAGAAGGGGCGAGCAATCCGCCATTCTCGATGCCGCGAGCGCCTATGTGAAGCCGGGCGGCCTGCTCGTCTACATTACCTGCTCCGTGTTCGACGAAGAAAACGGCAGGCAGGTCTCGGCGTTCCGGCAACGCGACGCGGGTTTCTCGCCCGTCGACCATACGGCGTTGTGGCACCGGCATTTTCCCGGACACGCGGACGCCGCGCGGATCGACGTCGATGCCGGCATCTCGCTGTCCCCGGCGTGCAGCGGCACGGACGGCTTCTTCTTCTGTGCAATGCGCAAGGCCGGTTGAGCCCGCTTGACGCGGCGCACAACCGCTCCAGATGAGGGAGCGGTCCTTCCGGGTGAGTTCATGCATCGCTATCTGTCTCTCGCACTCTTCCTGCTCATCGTCCTGGGCGGCGGCCTCGCCATCGGATACGCGACGCTGCCGGGCGACTGGTATGCAGGTCTGGCCAAGCCCGCCTTCAATCCGCCGAACTGGGTGTTCGCTCCTGTCTGGAGCCTGCTCTACATATGCATCGCGCTGGCTGGCTGGCGTATCTGGCGCGCCGACGAAAGCGCACCCCTGAAGCCGTTGTGGATCTGCCAGCTCATCCTCAACTTCCTGTGGTCGCCGGTCTTCTTCGGATTGCGGCTGCCCGGACCGGCTCTCGTCGTCATCCTTGCCCTGCTGGCGATAATCCTTCTTTTCATCGCGCGCGCATGGAACCGCGACCGGATCGCGGCCTGGCTGTTCATCCCCTATGCGGCATGGGTCGCCTTCGCGTCGCTGCTCAACGCCGCGATCGTGCGGCTGAACTGACGTCGGTAGCGTCGACCTTGATTGCTGCAATGCAACATAACCATTGCCTGCGCAGGCCCGCTCTGCGATAAGCCGGCTATCGCAGCAGCCGAAGGCGCGTGACATGGCGGCCAAGATCGTACCGGCACCGGACTACGAGGAGCGCGTCCGATCCTCGTTCGCGCGGCAAAAGGCGATGGAGACGATCGGCGCGGAGCTGACGCTGGTGACGCCCGGCATCGTCGAGATCGAGATGCCCTATTCGGATAAGCTGACCCAGCAGCACGGCTTCCTTCATGCGGGCGTCATCTCGACGGCGCTGGATTCGGCCTGCGGCTACGCCGCCTTCTCGCTGATGCCGGAGAATGCCGGCGTGCTCACCATCGAGTTCAAGGTCAACCTGCTGTCTCCGGGACGCGGCGAGCGCTTCCTGTTCCGCGGCTCCGTCACCAAGCCCGGCCGCACCATCATCGTCGCCGACGGCCAGGCCTACGCCTACAGCGCGGACGGCGAGGCAAGGCTGATCGCCACCATGACGGGAACGATGATGGCGGTGACCGGGCGTGACGGGATAGCAGGCTGACGCATGGCCGCCGTTGCGACCATAGACGGCAAGTCCGTTCTCTTCGTCATGGCCGTGGAGGCCGAATACGGACCGCATCTCAATCGTCTTTTTCAGCCCCTGATGACAGGCGTAGGCCCTGTCGAGGCGGCCGTGCGCATGGGCGTCGAACTGGCGCGGCTCAGCACGGAGCATGCCCTTCCCGATCTGGTCGTGTCACTGGGATCCGCGGGCTCGCGGCGCCTCGAGCAGACAGAGATCTACCAGGCTGTCTCGGTCGGCTATCGCGACATGGATGCCTCACCACTCGGCTTCGAGAAAGGCAGGACGCCCTTCCTCGATCTGCCGGCTGCCGTGCCGCTTCCCTTCCGAATACCGGGCATAGACGAGGCGACCCTTTCGACCGGCGGCGCGGTTGTTTCCGGCGACGCCTATGACGCCATCGATGCCGACATGGTCGACATGGAGACCTTCGCGATATTGCGCGCCTGCCAGCAGTTCGCGCTGCCGCTGATCGCGCTGCGCGCCATTTCCGACGGCGCGACGGAACTTCGCCACGTCGGCGACTGGACGGAATATCTCCACGTCATCGACGAGAAACTGGCGGGTGCAGTCGGCCTCATGGAGCAGGCGCTGCGCGACGGGACGATCCGCCTCTGAAGTCCGGGCACACACCCATTGCGTCGAATCGGTTCTTTCTCTAAAGGCTCGCCATGACGACGCACCCCGACACAGTTCTCATCATCGATTTCGGCAGCCAGGTCACGCAGCTCATCGCAAGACGAGTGCGCGAGGCGGGCGTTTATTGCGAAATCGCGCCGTTCCAGTCGGCCGAGGAAGCCTTCCGGCGCATCAATCCCAAGGCCGTCATCCTCTCCGGCAGTCCTCATTCCACCGTCGATATCGGCAGCCCCCGCGCGCCGGAGGCGGTGTTCTCCGCCGGTATTCCGGTGCTTGGCATCTGCTACGGCGAGCAGACCATGTGCGCGCAGCTCGGCGGCAAGGTCGAGGCCGGCCACCATCGCGAATTCGGCCGCGCCTTCCTCGAAATCCAGGACGAATGCGCGCTGTTCGACGGCGTCTGGGCCAAGGGCACGCGCCATCAGGTCTGGATGAGCCACGGCGACCGTGTCACCGCCCTGCCGCCCGGCTTCCACGTCGTCGGCACGTCCACCGGCGCGCCCTTCGCGGCGATCGCCGACGAGGCACGCAAATTCTACGCCGTGCAGTTCCATCCCGAAGTCGTGCACACGCCGGACGGCGCCAAGCTGCTCAGGAACTTCGTCCACCACATCGCCGGCCTGCGCTCCGATTGGACGATGGCGGCCTATCGCGAGCAGGCGGTCGAGCAGATCAGGAAGCAGGTCGGCACCGGCAAGGTGATCTGCGCACTGTCGGGCGGCGTCGATTCCTCGGTCGCGGCGCTGCTGATCCACGAAGCGGTCGGCGACCAGCTCACCTGCATCCTCGTCGACCACGGCCTGATGCGCAAGAACGAGGCGGCCGACGTGGTGGCGATGTTCCGCCAGCACTACAACCTGCCGCTGATCCTGGTCGACGCCTCGGACAAGTTCATCTCCGCCCTGGAGGGCGAGAGCGATCCGGAAACGAAGCGCAAGACCATCGGGCGGTTGTTCATCGAGGTGTTCGAGGAGCAGGCGAAGAAGCTTGGCGGGGCGGATTTTCTTGCCCAGGGCACGCTCTATCCCGACGTCATCGAAAGCGTTTCCTTCACCGGCGCCACCTCCTCCACCATCAAGTCGCACCACAATGTCGGCGGCCTGCCGGAGCGCATGAACATGAAGCTGGTGGAGCCGCTGCGCGAGCTGTTCAAGGACGAGGTGAGGGCGCTCGGCAAGGAACTCGGCCTGCCTGAAAGCTTCATCGGCCGCCATCCCTTCCCTGGTCCTGGCCTTGCCATCCGCTGCCCCGGCGGCGTGACGCGCGACAAGCTGGAGATCCTGCGTGAGGCCGATGCCATCTATCTCGACGAAATCCGCAAGGCCGGACTCTACGACGCGATCTGGCAGGCATTCGCCGTGCTGCTGCCGGTGCAGACGGTCGGCGTCATGGGCGACGGCCGCACCTACGACTTCGTCCTTGCGCTGCGCGCCGTGACCTCGGTGGACGGCATGACGGCGGATTTCTACCACTACGACATGGACTTCCTCGGCCGCGCCGCCACCCGCATCATCAACGAGGTGAAAGGCATCAACCGCGTCGTCTACGACGTGACGAGCAAGCCGCCAGGTACAATCGAGTGGGAGTGATGGCGCGTCCAGCACTGACTGGCAATCATAGGCACGAATGACCTCTTAAGCCCGTAAAAATGCGGGCTTTTTTGTGAATATGTCTGGCACGGCCCGGCAAGATTACGCATAGCCAAGCATGCATTTTTTATGGCATAGTGAATGGCATCAGACACACCTATGCCATGCGGGCGATTTGATACCATGCCGTCTTGCGAGAGGAATTTATGGTATCGAAAGTTTATAGTAGACTGAAATATATAGGTTTTATGCCGAAAATTGCGGTCATTTTCAGCATGGTATTTTGAGATGGAGAGATGCGGGCGCCATGCTGACCGATACCAAGCTGCGAAACCTCAAGCCCAAGGAAAAGCTCTACAAGGTGAATGACCGCGACGGCCTCTATGTGGCTGTCACGCCCGCTGGGGCGATCTCGTTCCGCTACAACTACGCGATCCACGGCAGGCAGGAGACTGTCACCTTTGGCCGATATGGAGTTGGTGGCATCACCCTTGCGGAAGCCCGTGAACGGCTAGGAGAAGCGAAGAAGCTGGTTGCGGCGGGGAAATCTCCCGCCAAGGAAAAGGCGAGAGACAAGGCCCGCATCAAGGATGCGGAGACGTTCGGGGCATGGGCGGAAAAGTGGCTGCGTGGCTACCAGATGGCCGATTCCACGCGTAATATGCGGCGATCACTGTTCGAGCGTGAGCTAAAGTCGAAATTTGGCAACCAGAAGCTGACCGAGATCACCCATGAGGACTTGCGCGCGTTGACCGATGCTATCGTGGAGCGAGGCGCACCAGCACCAGCAGTGCAAACCCGTGACATAGTCTTGCAGGTTTATCGTTGGGCCATTGAGCGGGGGCAGAAGGTCGACAACCCGGCAGAGCTTGTTCGCCCGACGACCATCGCCAAGTTCGAACCACGCGACCGCGCACTTACGCCCGACGAAATAGGATTGATGTATCAATATATGGAACGGATCGGCACAGGCTCATCCTTCCGGGCAGCGGCCAAGCTGCTGCTGCTGACGATGGTGCGAAAGGGGGAACTGACCAAAGCTAAATGGGATGAGGTCGATTTCACCAAGGCGCTGTGGACGATCCCGAAAGAACGCATGAAGCGGCGTAATCCGCATTTGGTGTTCCTTTCCAGACAGGCGCTGGACATCTTCATTGCCCTGAAAACCTTTGCGGGCGGATCGGACTATGTGTTGCCGGGGCGATATGATTCCGACGAACCCATGAGCAGCGCCACGCTTAACCGGCTACTGACCCAGACATACAGGCTTGCCCAAAAGGAAGGAAAGCCACTCGGCAAGTTCGGCCCGCATGATTTGCGGCGCACGGCCAGCACGCTTCTGCACGAAGCGGGTTACAACACTGACTGGATAGAAAAATGCCTTGCGCACGAGCAGAGGGGCGTCAGGGCCGTCTACAATAAGGCCGAATACCGCGAGCAGCGCACGGCGATGTTGCAAGATTGGGCGGATATGATTGATGAGTGGACGCTGAAACGGCAGCCTGCTGCTAGCGCATAGAACGCTTCTGTGATCGCCGCTTGATGGCAACGGATACTGCTTGGCGTGATACGTTGAGTTGGCGCGCTATTTCAACCTGGCTCATTCCTTGGGCCAGCAGATCGTCTATAGTGCTGGTTGGCACCTTGGGCGCTTTAAGTGCCTGAAGCTGGCGATAGGCCTCTCTCCTAACATCTGCATGGGCCTCAATGTCCCATGTGGAAAGGGTAGCGCTGTTTATGCCCTGCCTCCAAATTTGGTCGATCAACTCCTGATAATCTTCCGCGAACCTTCTATCTCGTTGGTATGCTCGGCGCGCTCCATCGCTGCGCCTTGGGTTATGTCCTTCGCAGTAGAGTTTGCTAGGCTTTGCCCTTCCATCGGGCTGGCCACGTGGCCTCGTTTGCATGACCAACTCACCATGTCGCGCCCATTCGCGTAAGAGCATTATTCTCTCTACGCGGTCACGAAAGCCGGATACCGATTGGTCACCGCGCATTTCAAATGCGTCATAGTATCTGCTCCACATACGGGCAGCCTCAAATCGACCGAACTTGCCTTGAAGCGCTTGTTCGTAGCGCGCCACAAGCTCATTGGCTCGCTTTTGGGCTGCGGCACGCATGAGATCGGTAAGCTCAACTTTCGTTGCATTGCCGCCATCATGCCGTTTGATAACCGTGGGCGCCTCCAAAATGGTCGAATACTCGGTAGGTCGCCAGCAAAGTTCGCAGAAGCACCAGTTATAGTGATCGGCTAGCTTGGCTCGGATGCGGTCCGACGATGTGTCGGCTTTCACCGCCAAGCGTTCATAGAACGGATCAAATGCAATTAGCGTTGCGTTGGGCATCGTCATG